>Ga0209426_1000066_pt1 | contig 192067 bp, 188 predicted proteins | sample Deesub1362B_J571_FD_187697 | JGI IMG/M metagenome (GOLD analysis project Ga0209426, IMG submission 187697) | Deep oceanic, basalt-hosted subsurface ecosystem from Juan de Fuca Ridge flank, Pacific Ocean, CORK Borehole 1362B_J2.571 (SPAdes)... ...
GGTTTCACCATAAATTAAAATAGTTGTTCCTCTTTCAATTTTTTCAGGTAATCTGTCCAGGGCTTCTTTTAATGATTTTCTTAAATACATAAAAAGAATTTTAAGGGATTTTAAAAATTTTTGTCAAGTTGATTATAATAAATAGCAACTTATATGAGTGTAAAATTTTATGATTTTAAATCAATATTTTTTCTAAAAAGGCTGGAACATAGATTTTTCTAAAGTCTTTATTTGAAATTTCCTGTTGAAATTTTTCCATTACTTTTTCTTCTCCGTGTGTTAAAATTATCTTTGAGTTTTTATCAATAACTGAAATCCAGTTTAAAAGTTCATCCTTATCCGCATGGGATGAAAAGCCATTAACTGTGTAAATTGAAGCGTTTATTTTTATTTCATCTCCCATTATGTTAACGTATTTTTTGCCATCAACTATTTCTCTTCCAAGGGTGCCCTCAGCCTGATAACCCACAAATATTATTGAAGTTGTGTCTTTCCATGCATGATGCTTTATGTGATGCTGAATTCTTCCTCCCTCACACATACCAGAGCCTGCTATTATTATTGCTTCCCTTTTTAAATTGTTTAATTTTCTGGATTCGGTTACTTTTCTCACAAAATGAAGTCCTGGAAAATTTAAAGGGTCTATGCCCTGTTTTATGAGCTCCTTTGTTTGTTCATCAAAACATTCTATATGGGGTTTGAAAACCTTTGTTATTGAAATTGCAAGGGGTGAGTCTAAGAATACGGGTATCTTTTTTATCTCCTCTTTTTCCTGAAGTTCTCTCAATACATATAATAAATCCTGTGTTCTTTCAAGAGCAAAAGAAGGAATTAAAACAACACCCCTTTTACAGGTTGAATTTATTATTTCTTTAATCTCCTGAACAGATTCTTTAAAGGGTTTGTGGTTTCTGTTTCCATAAGTTGATTCAATTATAAGAGCATCAGGGCTTTTTGTTAAAGGGGAATCAGGGTCTCTTATAACGGGCTTATTTAAATTTCCCAGGTCTCCTGAAAATGTTATTCTTTTATTCTCCGCTTCTATCTCCACAAAAGCAGAGCCGAGAATGTGTCCTGCATCAAAAAATTTGAACTTTACATTTCTGAACTTTATTTCTTCTCCGTAATCAAAAGTTTCAAAATTTTTTATTGCCAGTATTACATCCTCTTTTGTGAATAAGGGCTCTTCAGGAGGAAGTCCTTTTCTTATATTTTTTCTTGTAATTCTTTCAGCTTCTTCTTCCTGAATCTCCGCTGCATCAAGGAGCATAAGACCTGCTATGCCCCTTGTTGCATGAGTTGAAAAAATTTTCCCTTTAAAACCATTTTTTACAAAAACAGGAATCATTCCTGAATGGTCAAGATGGGCATGGGTTAGAATTATGAAATCTATGTTGCCAGGAGTTATTTCATCCAGTCTTTTTTCATTTTTTTCATAACTTCCTTTACCCTGAAATATACCACAGTCAACAAGGAATCTTGTATCTTCTGTTTCAACAAGATACATACTTCCTGTAACTTCTTTTGCAGCACCAAGAAATTTGATTTTCATGAGGAATTAATTATAATATAAAGAAGATATTATTTTGAATTTAATCAAGATATTTCTTTATAATTAAACTCAAATTTGGAGGAAAGAAAATGAAGCCTTATATAGCAAGAATTTCAGGTGTTCTTATTATTGCAAAAGGAATGCGTGGTTCAAGGATGAACGAAATAGTAAGAGTCGGAAAAGAAGGTCTTGTTGGAGAAATAATAAGACTTAGAGGAGACGAAGCTTTTATTCAGGTATATGAAGATACATCAGGGCTTTTTGTAGGAGAGCCTGTTGAAAGAACCGGCGAACCTCTTATGGTGGAATTGGGTCCTGGAATGTTGACTATTGCCTATGATGGTGTCCAAAGACCTCTTGAACTTCTCAAAGCATCCGCTGGTGATTTTGTTTCAAGAGGGCTATCAGCTCATGCTCTTTCAAGAGATAAAAAATGGCATTTTGTTCCAAAACTCGAAAAAGGAATCGAGGTTGTCCCGGGTGATATAATAGGAGAAGTTCAGGAAACCCAGTCAATTGTTCATAAAATAATGATTCCACCTGATGTTAAAGAAGGGAAAATTAAGTCCATAGCAAAAGAAGGCGACTATACCATTGAGGATATTATATGTGAACTGGATAATGGAAGTAAGATAAAAATGTATCATAAATGGCCTGTCAGGTTTCCAAGACCCTATAAGAAAAAGATGGAACCCACAAGACCTTTAATCACAGGACAGAGAATACTTGACTTTTTCTTTCCTGTAGCACTGGGAGGAAACTCGGCTTTACCCGGGGGATTTGGAACAGGTAAAACAGTTCTCGAACAGACCCTTGCGAAGTACGCCCTTGTTGAAATAGTTATTTATATAGGTTGTGGTGAAAGAGGAAATGAAATGGCAGATGTTTTAACAGAATTTCCTCATCTTGAAGACCCGTTTCATGGTGGACCTCTTATGAATAGAACAATACTTGTTGTTAATACATCAAACATGCCTGTGGCAGCAAGGGAAGCATCAATTTATGTTGGAATAACAATGGCTGAATATTACAGGGATATGGGATACAATGTCCTTCTTCTTGCAGACTCAACATCAAGATGGGCTGAGGCATTGAGAGAAATATCCTCAAGGCTTGAGGAGATGCCAGGAGAAGAGGGGTTTCCACCTTATCTTGCAGCAAAACTTTCTGAATTTTATGAGAGAACCGGAAGGATAAAATGCCTTGGAAAAGATGACAGGGAAGGTTCTGTTACCGCAATAGGTGCGGTGTCACCTCCTGGAGGTGACTTCTCAGAGCCTGTAACCCAGAACACTTTAAGAATTACGGGTGCTTTATGGGCACTTGACACATCTCTTGCTCATAGAAGACATTATCCTGCAATAAACTGGTTGAGGAGTTATACCCTTTATTACGGACTTATGGAGGACTGGTACAGGGAGAATGTGAGCAAAGAATGGCCTGAACTTAGAAGAAAAGCCTCAGAGATACTTCAGAAAGATGCAGAGCTTCAAGAAATTGTTCAGCTTGTTGGTCCTGATGCCCTTGAAGAACCCGAAAGAATATTGCTTGAAACAGGAAAGTTAATAAGAGAAGGATTTCTGGCTCAGAGTGCATTTCACGAGATTGATGCGTCCTGTCCTGTGGAAAAACAGGAAAAAATTATGAAGACAATTCTGAAATATCATGAATCTGCAGTAGAATCCTTAAAAAAGGGAAGACCCCTTGAAGAAATCTTGAACCCTGAACTGGTTGAGAGAATAATAAGATTAAAAGAACTTTCGCCCGAGGATTTTGAGACTGAGAAAAAGGAAGTTGAGAAGGAAATAGAATCTTTAAAAGAATTTGAGGAAGTTAAAGGATAAACTTTTAAATAATCTTTTTAAAATTTTTTCTCTTCTATATTACTTTTATTGTAAGACACTTAGAATCAGGATTTTCGGGAACAAGGATTATCTACCCTATAATATAAAAAAGGGGGGAAATAACTGTATTTTTTGCTTCTGGCACTCACAGATCTTCCCGTTGATTTTTAGCCACAGAAATAAAGGTATAGCAGTTCTTGTTTCACGACATAGGGACGGAGAATTAATTGCAAAAATTTTAAGGAGTTTTAAATTTAACCTTGCAAGAGGTTCCTTTAAAAGAAAAGGAGAAATCGGTTTTTTATCCTTAAGGAGATTTTTAAAAAAAGGGTTTTGTGTTGCCATAACACCTGATGGACCAAGAGGACCGAGATGGCTTTTCAAGGAGGGAGCAATAATTCTGTCAAGAGAGACAAAAAAGCCTTTAATTCTGGTGGGAACAGGGTATTCAAGATTTATAGAGTTTAAAAGCTGGGATAGATTTAGATTGCCCTTACCTTTTTCAAGGGTCGCAATATATATATCAAAACTCTATTATCCAGGGGGAGAAAATTTCGTAGAATTTATATCAGAAGAGTTAACCCGCTACACATCCCTTGCTTTTGAGTTGAGCAGGAATCCTGAAAAAATAACAAGGGGATAAATAAAGAAAATAAGAGAAGAGACCTTTTTCACATAAACACAGGAAAACTTAAAAGAGGAAAGAGCAGTATTTAAATAGAACAATATATCCTTTGATAAAAAAATAAATCCCTTAATCCCTTCTTTTATAAAAAAAGGAAAAGGATAAAATAAAACAAAGATAAAAGAAGATATTATGGTCAATGTTAAAAAGGGAGTTAAAATCAAATTTGATATTATTGAAATCAGGGACAGGTATTTAAAATGATAAAGAATATAGGGAAACACTGAAATTTGTGCAGAAAAGGAAACAATCATGGGAGAAATTATGTATTTGTTGAAATTGACGAATTTTGTTTTAAAGAAATTAAAAAGAGGCGGATAAAATAAGAGAATTCCCCCGGTTGCAAGATAGGACAGAATAAAGCCGTGGTCAAAAAGCCACAAAGGATGTACTATCAAAGAAATAAAACCCGCCATTCCAAGGGTATTAAGTGATAAACTTTCCCTTTCTAAAAAAGCCATGAGTGAAAACACAAAAATCATTATATTGGCTCTTAAAACAGATGGCCTTAATGGTATGGCTGTTGTGTAGATTAAAAGTAGAGAAGAAGAGAGTATATAAGACAATTTGTAAGGAACTCTTAATATTCTTAAGAGTATAAAGAAAAACAGCCATATTATACCCATGTGAAGTCCTGAGATTGCAAAAAAATGTATTGTTCCTGTTCTTTTAAATCTTTCCTTAAGTGTCCTGCTGATTTTTGTTCTGTCCCCAAGAATTATTGCTTTTAAAAATCTTGAATCGTTTCTATTGAAATTCCTGTCAAACATTTTAGATAAAAATAGATGAACTTTTTTGTTTATTATAATGAAATTCTTTTCAATAGAGACTTTATTGTTAAATGAGAAGTGGATATACCCTGCAAGCAGAAATAGAATCCAGAAAAAGTTTTTTTTAAGTATTAACAGAGTTAAAAGACAGATTAAAATAATCAGAAATAAAGGACAATTCAGTCTTTTTAATAAAATACCCCCACCGAATAAAATGAAACAGAGTAAAGAACTATACTTTCTTATTTTATTCCAGTATCTTTTTCAATTCCTCCGCAGACTTTTTGACCTGGATTCTTGCAAGACCGAGATTTTTAACTCCCTCTGTGAGTGCAATTGCGAGAAAAGCATCTTTGTTGACACTTCTCAGAAGCACTGTGTATTTATCAGTTATAAAAAACATTTCTTCAAATTCTCCACCATCAAGACTTGTAGCAGCTTTTACAGCGTGACCTATTACATTTGCGAACTCAGCATCGGCAACAGCGGGGTCAAAAGGCACTTCTTTTATAGCCTGTGAAAGGGCAATTCCATCCATTCCCACACAGGACACATAGGTTGCACCTGCAACTTTATTTAAAATATCCTCAAGCACTGTCTGTAAATCCATAATACCTCCCTTTTATAAAATTCAATTATAAATAAATAGGTTTTCAAAAATCAAATAAAAGAACAAATTTTATACAAACTTATAGGAAGTCTTATCTTTTTTATCTTCAATGATTATCCCCAGGTTTTTCAAGTCATTTCTTATCTTATCAGAAAGGTCAAATCTTTTCTCTTCTCGCAGTTTTTGCCTTATTTCAATTATTATATCCAGAAGATCACCAACTATTTTTGACTCTATTTTTCTTTCAAAGTCTGTAAAACCGAGAATCCTTAACATTAAAAGGACAATGGATTTAATTTCAAGAAATTTTTCATCACCTTTCTCATAATACAGATTGCCTCTTTTTACAAGGTCAAATATAAGAGCAAAAACCCTGGGGGTATTCAGGTCATCATCCATGTATTCTTCAAACTTTTTTATGTATTCTTTTGTTTCAGGGTTTTTGATTTCAATTTCTCTAATTTCTCCCTTATTGATAAAATTATCAATTCTTTCCCAGGCCGACTTTGCATTCTCTACAAGTTCTCTTGAATACTCAAGAGGTGAGCGATAATGAGATTTTAAAAGGAAATACTTTAAAACATTTGGAGAATACTCTTTTAAAACATCAAGAACCCTGAAAAAAAGTCCAGTTGACTTGCTCATCTTCTCACCCCTTAGATTAACAGGTCCATTGTGAAACCAATATCTAACAAAGGGCTTACCTGTTGCCGCTTCGCTTTGAGCGATTTCATTTTCATGGTGAGGGAATATTAAATCCTGTCCTCCTCCATGTATATCAACGGTTTCGCCAAGATACTTCATACTCATTGCAGAACATTCTATATGCCATCCCGGTCTCCCTTTGCCAAAGGGGGAGTAAAAATAAGGTTCTTTTTTCTTGGCTTTTTTCCAGAGGGAGAAATCAAGAGGGTCTTTTTTGGTCGGGTCGGGCTCAATCCGTGCTCCTTCCACAAGTTCATCTATGCTCTTACCTGACAGCTTTCCATAATGCTTAAATTTCGAAACATCATACCATACATTTCCTTCAACATTATATGCAAATTTTTTTTCTTCAAGTTTTAAAACAAGATTCAAAATTTCTTCTATATGCTGGGTCGCTCTGGGATAAAAACTTGCGGGTTTTATGTTCATGCTTTTTTCTACTTCAAAATATTCTTTCTCATATCTCTGGGCAATTTCTCTCCAGTCAACACCCTCTTCCCATGATTTCTTTATAATTTTGTCGTCTATATCTGTAAAATTTAATATATAGGTAACTTCAAATCCCCTGTACTCAAGATATCTTCGTAAAATATCACCGGACAGGAATGCCCTCAGATGTCCTATATGGGGAGAATCCTGAACAGTCATTCCACAAAAGTAGATACCCACTTTATTACCCTTTAAGGGTTTAAATTCCTCTTCTTTTTTCATCAATGTATTGTAAATCCTCATTTTTTGAGGACCTCCATACTTATTTTTGCTGATATTTTCCTTGCTATATCAAAAAGAGCCTTCGTCGTTTCCCTGTCTTTATACTTTAAAACATATATTTCTCCCTCATCTCCTGAAGAAACAAGTTCAGGGTCAAAAGGAACCTTACCAAGGACCTCTGTTCCAATTTCCTTTACAAGTTCGTCAACCTTAGATTTTCCAAAAATTTCATGGACTTCCCCACAACTATGACATCTGAAATAGGACATATTTTCAACCACTCCAAGAAGACTCACATTCACCTTAAAGAGCATATTTATTGCTTTTCTGACATCGTAAACAGCCACATCCTGAGGGGTTGAAACCACAACGCCACCTGTTAAGTGCACAAGCTGAGATGTAGAAATCAGAGGGTCACCGGTTCCCGGCGGTAAATCCATTATTAAATAATCAAGTTCACCCCAGTTAACATCAAACAGAAACTGATTCAAAGCAGAGTGAATTAAAGGTCCTCGCCATATTATAGGTGATTCTTTTTCAGTAAAATAACCAACAGAAATTATCTTAACGCCTTCTCTCTCAGGAGGCACCATTTTGTTTTCTTCCACCACAACCTTTCCTTTAATTCCACCTATCATTGATATTGTTGGTCCATAAACATCTGCATCCAAAAGACCAACTTTTGCGCCCATTTCTTTCAAAGCAAAAGCTATGTTTATTGCAATTGTTGACTTCCCAACTCCTCCTTTACCACTTAAAACAGGTATTATGTGCTTAACTCCTTCAATTTTTTTTCTCTGAGAAAAAGGTTCAGGAACTTTTGCATCTATTGCTATTTCAACATCTTCAACCCATGATAGCTTTTCTTTCAAATTTTTCGTTATCTCATTTTTAAAATAATCTTTTAAAGGGCACCCAGGAGAGGTTAAAACAAGTCTCATCTCCACCTTTTTGTCGCCAATAATCTCCAGGTCTTTCACAAAATCAAGGGTTATTATATCCTTTCCAAGTTCAGGGTCAATTATTTTCTTTAGAACTTCTATAACTTCGTTTCTTTTACTCATTTTTTCCTCCTTTTGAGAACTTAATTATAGATTAATTTGACTAATCTTTACAATTTACCTATAATTAATGACTTATGAAAGAATACAATTTTTATGAAGTAGAGAGAAAATGGCAGAAAGTATGGGACCAAACAGGACTTTTTGAAAGTCCTGATACCTCTTCAAAAAAATTTTATGTGCTCGTGATGTTTCCTTACCCTTCGGGTGACCTTCATATGGGACATTGTAGAAATTATGTTATAGGAGATGTAATAGCGAGGAAAAAGAAACTGGAAGGTTATGATGTTCTCCACCCATTTGGATGGGACGCTTTTGGTTTACCTGCCGAAAATGCTGCAATAAAAAGAGGAATCCACCCAAGAGAATGGACACTTAAAAATATTGAAGGCTCCAGAGAAGATATAAAGAAAATGGGAATTTCTTACGACTGGAAGAGGGAAGTGATGACATGCAACCCGAATTATTATAAATGGACTCAATGGCTCTTTCTTTTACTTTATAAAAGAGGACTTGCTTACAGGAAAAAAGCCTTTGTAAATTTCTGTCCCTCCTGTCAAACAGTTCTTGCAAATGAACAGGTACTTGCGGGTAAATGTGAAAGATGCAATACAGAGATTGTTAAAAAAGACCTTGAACAGTGGTTTTTCAAGATAACAGCTTATGCTGAAAGACTTTTAAAAGATATGGAAAAACTTGATGGAAAATGGCCAAGAAGAGTAATAGAGATGCAAAAGAACTGGATAGGAAAATCTGAAGGTGCTCTTATAGACTTTCCTCTTGAACAAAATCCTGACATCAAACTCTCTGTATTTACCACAAGGGCTGATACAATTTACGGAGTAACATTCCTGACAATTGCCCCTGAACATGAAATTCTAAAGGTACTCATTAAAGATTCTGAACACGAAAAAAAAGTGCTTGAATACATTGAAAACTCATTAAAGGTCCCTGAAATGGAAAGAGCAAGCATAGAAAGAAAAAAAACAGGTGTTTTTACCGGTAAGTATGCAATTCATCCCTTTACAAAAGAAAAACTACCCATATTCGTTGGTGATTATGTCCTTGTTCATTATGGAACAGGAATTGTAATGGGTGTGCCGGGGCATGACGCAAGAGATTTTGAATTTGCAAAAAAGATGGATATTGATATAAAAATAGTTATAAAACCTTTTAATGAGGAGCTTCCAGAGGAACTGGAAAGTGCCTATGAAGAATACGGTGTAATGATAAATTCGGGAGAATTTACAGGGCTTGATTCGTTTAAAGGAATTGAGAAGGTATGTGAAAAACTTTCTGAAATGAATCTGGGTAAAAAAGCAGTCTCTTACAGGCTAAGGGACTGGCTCATTTCAAGGCAGAGATACTGGGGTGCACCAATTCCCATAATTCACTGTGAAAATTGTGGCACAGTCCCTGTTCCTGAAAAGGACCTGCCCGTTTTATTGCCAGAAGAAGTTGACTATCTTCCAAAAGGCAAATCACCTCTTGAATCGAGTGAAGAGTTTATGAACACAGAGTGTCCTGAGTGCGGTAAAAAGGCACGGAGGGACCCTGATACAATGGACACTTTTGTAGATTCCTCATGGTACTATTTAAGATACATAGACCCTGAAAATGACAAACAAATTTTTGATAAGGAGAAGGTAAAACTATGGATTCCTGTAGACCAGTACATAGGAGGTGCAGAACATGCGACAGGACATCTACTTTATGCAAGATTCATAGGGAAAGTTCTTTATGATGAAGGACTTATAAACTCTGATGAACCCCTTGAAAGACTCTTCACACAGGGAATGATCCTGAGGAAGACACCTTCAGGTGAGGTGGAAATGATGTCAAAAAGAGCAGGAAATGCAGTAAAGATTAAAGACTTTGTAAAAGAATGGGGAGCTGATGTTGCGAGAATAAATATACTGTTTGCAGGACCACCTGAAAGGGATTTTGAATGGACTGATGAAGGAGTCCAGGGGGCAAAGAGATTTCTCTTGAGGGTCTGGAAACTTTTCACAGAGAATGAAGATATTTTTAAAAAAACAGATTCACAGATAGATAAGGATAGACTCGAAGGCAAGGAGAGGGATTTATACAGAATAACACATATTTATTACAAGAGGGTTTTTGATGATATAGAAAATTATAAGTTTAACACCGCAATTGCAGCGATGATGGAATGGATAAACCATCTCTATTCCTTTGAGTTCAAATTGTCTCCAGTATTTGGATATTCTCTTAATATGCTCTGTATAACCCTGGCACCCTTTGCTCCTCATATGGCAGAGGAAATCTGGGCTAAAAAATCAGAACAAAGTATATTCAAACAAAGATTTATAGAACCTGATAAAGAGATAATAGAAGAAGAGAAAATAACTCTTGTTGTGCAAATTAATGGAAGGGTAAGGGGGAAATTGCTTGTTGAAAGAGGACTTACTGAAGAAGATGTGAAAAAGATTGCTCTTTCAATTCCAAATGTCAAAAAACATATTGAAAACAGGAAAATAGTAAAGATGCTTTATGTTCCTGATAAAATATTCAGCATTGTGGTAAAGTAATTGCAGAAAATTAATCTAAATCAAAAAATTCAATTTTTAAAAGGTATAGGTCCACGAAAAGCAAGGGTTTTTGAAAAAATAGGTATAAAAACAACCGAGGATTTACTTTACTTTAAGCCAAAAAAATATGTTGATAGAAGGAGCATAACAAAGATAAGATACTTAAAGGCCAACCAGGATGAAGTGGTTTATGGTCAAGTATTTACAAAAGGAACAAGAAGGGTTGGGAGGAATAAAGAATTTTTTATAGTCATAATAAAAGATGAAACAGGATGGATGGAACTTGTATTTGTGAACACCCCCTATTTTGTAAAGTCTTTTAGAATAGGGGATGAAGTTGTTGCATGTGGTAAAGTTCTTGAGTATAAAGGTATAAAACAGATGTTTCATCCAGAATTTGAAGTTCTTGATAAGAAAAGGAGAGATTTAATACACGCAGGTAAAATAATACCCATATACCCTCAGATTTCAAGCAGTCAGGGAAAAAGTAAAATAATCCTGAGACCAAAATTTATAAGAACCCTGATATATGAAATCCTTGAAGAGATAAAAGAGGACATACCTGAAAAACTTCCTGAATATATAGTAAAGTCTCAAAAACTTTTATCCAGGAAAAAGGCAATTTATTATCTTCACTTCCCCTACAGCTTTGGAATTGCAGAAACCGCACAAAAAACTCTTATTTTTGAGGAATTCTTTTACTACTTCATTCATCTTATGTTATACAGATATCAGAAGTTTAAAACTTTTCCTATAAAGGTAAAGCATGAACTGACAAAAAGATTTATAGATTCCCTTAAATTTAAACTTACAAATGACCAGAAAAGGGTTATAAGAGAAATAGAAGTTGATATGGCAAAGGAATTACCGATGAGAAGATTACTTCAGGGTGAAGTTGGAAGTGGAAAAACCGTGGTTGCTCTTTATGCAGCACTAATTGCCATTGAAAATGGGTTTCAGGTTGCGTTTATGGCACCAACTGAAATCCTTGCTGAACAACATTTTTCAGTTATAACAAGTTTTTTTAAAAAATTGCCGGTAGAATGTAGTATTTTAAAAGGGAAAATAAAGACAAAAGAAAAAAGAGAAATTCTTAGAAGAATTCTGGACGGTGAAATAAACCTTGTCGTAGGGACTCATTCTTTAATACAGGAAGAAGTTGAGTTTAAAAATCTCGGGCTTGTTATAGTGGATGAACAGCACAAATTTGGTGTATCTCAGAGGGCAACTCTTGTCAAAAAAGGTAAGTTTCCTCATCTTCTTGTAATGACAGCAACACCAATTCCCAGAACCCTTGCTCTTGCACTTTACGGCGATTTAGAGATTTCAACCATAAAGGAGATGCCAGCGGGAAGAGGTAAAATCACAACAAGTCTTGTTAAAAAATCAAACAGAAAGGAATTCTATTCAAGACTTTTTGAAAAAATAATCAGGGACAGGGAAAAAGTTTATATTGTGGCTCCTTTTATAGAAAAATCAGAAAAACTTGAAGTTAAAGCCTGTGAGGAAATATTTTCAGAAATATCAAAATGGTTACCAGAGCAAATAAAAATCGGGATTCTGCATTCAAGAATTTCTTCTGAAGAGAGAATAGAAGTAATGGAAAAGTTTAAAAATGGAGAGATAAGCATACTCACTGCCACACCTATGATAGAAGTTGGAATAGATGTTAAAGATGCAACAATAATGGTCATAGAAGGTGCTGAGAGATTCGGTCTTGCACAGTTACATCAGCTAAGAGGAAGAATAGGAAGGGGTGAAAAAGACTCCTTTTGTGTTGTTATAGTGGATGACAATATAAGTGAAGATGCTAAAAAACGAATAAATGCTTTCTTAAAAACAAATGATGGTTTTTCACTCTCTGAGGTGGATTTAAGATTAAGAGGCCCTGGAGATTTCCTTGGCACAAGACAGCATGGCTATTTAAATTTTAAGACAGGGGATATATTAAAAAATAAAGATATACTGTTAAAGGCAAAGAGACAGGCAGAGGCAGTTTTAGAAAAGGACCCTGAGTTGAAATTGCTGGAAAATAAAGTAATCTCTTCAAATATATATACAGAAGACAGAATATTTCTATCAGAAATAGGATAAAAAATTTATCTATTTTAAAAAATTGTAAAATTAAGCCTTTATCTTTTCATAACTTTATTTTTTATAATTTTATTTCCTTTTTTAAACTGAATAAAATATATCCCTGAGGGCAGTTTTTTAATCTCCTTCAGGAAAGTAGAAGAACTGGTTGTAGTTAAAGCTTTTCTGGACACAAGTTTTCCTGAGGAGGAGAAAATAAAAATTTCTCCTTCTTCAAAATTTGAAAATTTCATATCATCAAGAAATAAAGAGGAAAAGGCATTATACTTTTTATAAGAAAATTTATCTTCTTTTATAGAAACTCCTGCTTCAAGGCTTATTACAGTAAAATCTTTGTTCGTGTCGTAGCCCGTACTTACACCTGCTGTATAAAGATTCCCATCCTCTCCATAAATTATAGACTTGATTTTATCAAAACCATTACCCTGACCATTGTATGTGTATATCCATTTTTCATTTCCTGATGTATCAAGGCTTATCACAACCGCATCTTTTCCATGACATCCACTGTTTATATATCCTGCCACATATAAATTTCCATCTTCTCCAAATGCAAGAGAAGTCGCCCTATCATTTCCATTGCCAGAACCATTATAAATGTAAATCCATCTCAGATTTCCAGAGGGTGTCAGACTCAGGACAGCGAGGTCAGTAGAATCGTTGTCAACAGTCACAAAACCCGCAACATATATGTTTCCATCATTGCCATAGGTTATTGATAGAGCCCTGTCGTCACTGTCTCCCGGTCCACTATAAGTATATACCCATCTTTCTTGCCCATAAGGAGTAAGACTTATAACAGCTATGTCTTCTTTTGTCCCGTAATTCCATACATACCCTGTAGCGTATATGTTTCCATCATTGCCATAAGTAATTGCCAGAGCCTCATCAAATACATTGCTATTATGTTCATAAATCCACCTTACATTACCCTGGTTTGTCAGGCTGATTACACCAAAATTGTTGTTTATGGTGCCACAAACATAAATATTTACATTCTCTCCAAAACAAAAAGACCTTGCCCTGTCCGCCGTCGGGTAAGCAGTGTATTTATAAATCCACCTTTCATTCCCACTTCCTGTAAGACTCACAACTGTGAAATCAGTCCATGTTCCATCGTTAAATGTGGCACCTGCAGTGTATACATTTCCATCCTGACCCATTTTTATTGAGTAAGCGTGATTATAACCATAATTTGAAGTGCCTTCAAGGTTATAAATCCATCTTTCATTCCCATCTCCATCAAGACTTATAACTGTTAGATAGGAGTGAAAAAGACTTGTCATGATATAACCAGACGCATAGATGTTTCCATCATACCCATATACGATTGAAAAGGCTTCACTTCCTGAACTGGAAGAACCACCGTAATGATAATTCCATCTTTCATTTCCATCTTGAGTCAAACTTATCACAGTAAGATGTTTCTCAAAATTGCATCCTTCAGTCCATCCCGCTGTATAGAGATCTCCGTCTCCGTATACAATTGAATTAGCCACGTCATCTTCATTTCCTGTGCCATCGTAAGTGTAGACCCACCTTTCTGTTTGAGCAGAAAGTATTTTAGAGACGACCAGCCATACCATTATATGGACACTTAGCAGTTTTTTCATCACACCTCCTAAGTTTAAATCAAATTTTAATCTGTTTATCCAGTTTTTCATCAACCCTCCAAACATCATATTTTCCGTCAAAATAAATAAAGGTAAGTTCTTTCTCAGGAAAAATAACCTTAAAATGCACTCTAAAACCAGCGGAGTAGTCTGAAAGAATTACACAGTATATTCTCCCATTTTTAGAAATACATCTGCCCCCAAATCTATTTATCAGTTCACTTAGCTTTTCTTCCATTTTTTATAGCCTCCTTTATCCTTTTCATAAGTCTTCTGGACTTTCTGTTTCCAAGAAGGACTTCTGTAAGATGATGATAAGAAACACCTAAGTAATCAGACAAAGATTTCAGAGTGGGAAAGCCTGCCTTCTGTATTTTCAAACGGAACTCATTCAACTTTTTCACCCTTTCAAGGTGCACCACTTTTGGCATCTTATACCCCCCTTGTTTGAAAAGGTCAAATATTTAACCGTAAAATATTTTCTTTTTATTGGTTTCATAAAAAAATTTATTATAAGAAAAATAGAAATATTTTGTCAAGTAAAATGAAAAAAATTCATAAAAATATAGGGTCAAGAATAAGAGAAGTAAGGAAGGAAAAAAAATTAACCCAGGTTGAATTTGCAGAGTTATTTGATATAACTCAGGATAAACTCAGCAAGTATGAAACAGGTATGGTCTGTGCACCTATTGAACTTCTTTTGAAAATCTCAGAGAAGTTTAAAATATCCCTGAACTGGCTTTTGAAGGGGAAAGGTGACAAATACACACCAAAAGAGCAAAAACTGGATGAGGATATATACACCATTGCAAAAAAAATGCAGACTTTAAAAGAAAAAAAACCTGAATATTTTTTGAATTTAAAAGACAGCATATCTCCTTGGTTGAAAGAATAATCTATGAAAACCTTATAATTTGATTATCATGATAAAAATCATTTTTTTGATATGGAGTTTCCTGCCAAAAGAACTACCACCGGTTGATTCCTTTGATTTTGCAATTGCAATCTCAGTTCAGGTAGACATGGATTTCCATCCCTGTAAATGTGGTCATCCACCTTTCAGAGGTGGCGATATCGCAAGAAGGACATCTGTTATAAAAAAATTGAAGAAAAAATATGGAAACAAGATTCTATATTTTGATGCAGGTAATTTTATCAAGCTAAATCAATATGTTCCCTATGCACCTCCTATCTTCTCAGAAATTGCAAAGGAAATGAAAATTGATGCAATGGGTGTGGGTTATAACGAACAAATTGGTGGCATTGACTTTCTCAAAAAATGGGCAAATAAATTTCCCTTTGCCACGCTCATCCCTTCAATAGATTTTATAAAAAAGGACCTGACCTTTAATCTAAACAATTTTAAAATCGTATTTACTTCATACTCTCCATTTTATGGACAGAAAAGTCCTGAGCCTGTTGAAAAATACTTTAAAAACCCTGTTAAAAACAAAACTCTATATGTATTTGCAACAAACAATATGCTTCCTGAATTCTTTGAAAATCTGCCAGAGAATCTTGTTTTCATCTATGGAGCAAACCACAAATTCAAAACTGTGCTTGACACGATAAAACATAAATTTATATACATAGTTCCATCAAGATATGGAATATACTTTCCGATCTTATTCTTCAAATATGTAGATGGCAAATTTAAAATTAAGTACTTTTATGAAATTCCTCTTGATTCTCATATACCCTCTGATGAAAAAATAAATACACTGGAAAAGAAATTCAATGAAGAAAAAAAGAAATTTGCAGAAGAAAGAGAAAAAGCTCTACAGCAGAAAAGGCAGGAAATTAAAAGAGAAACAAAAATAAAAAGCTCTGCAGACTGTGGAAAGTGTCATAAAAAAGAATATAAATCTTATCTTCTAAGTTCTCATAAAAAGAGTTTTAAGACTTTGAAGAAGAATAACAGGGATAAAGATGTTAAATGTATGAGGTGCCATGTAACCGGTTTTGGCTATCGCGGGGGATTTGTATCAGAAATAGAAACTCCAGAACTTGCAGAAGTTGGATGTGTTGAATGTCATGGACTCCTTTATTATCATCCAGAAAAGCAAAAGGCAAAGAAGGTAACAGAGAGCACCTGCAAAAAATGCCATAATCAGGAATGGAGTCCTGATTTTAATTTTGAAGATTATAGAAAAAGAATTCTACATTAAGATTTTATCTGCAGGATCTTTATTCTTGTCGCCTTTTGTCTGTGTCCCAGCTTTCTTCTGTAATTTTTTTTCGCTTTGTACTTAAATACTGTTATTTTGGGAAGTTTTATATGTTCAAGAACCTTTGCTTTAACCTTTGCTCCTTTTACATAGGGTGTTCCCACAACAGTCCTGTCATCTTTTCTTAGCATCAGAACTCTGTCAATCTCTATCTCTTTTTCCTCTATATCATGAACAAAGGGAACTACAATATCCTGACCTTCTTTAACATAAAATTGAAAACCTTTGTATTCAACAAGTGCCCACATTTAGTTTCCCTCCTTTTTTTCTTCCTGCTGTCCTACAGGCATTTCAAAGGGAACTTTTTCCTCCTCCTGTGTTTGAAGGGGCTTTAGTTTCATAAGTTCCTCTATCTTTGACTGTATAACAGGTTTTTTGACGGTTCTTCTTGGAGAAAGTATAGCAGAAAAAAAGGCAGTAAGCATAAAAACAGCAACAAGTCCCCATGTGAGTTTTTGAAAAAACGTAGGAGCTCCTCTAACACCAAGAATATCCTCGGCTGCACCACCTCCAAAAACTGATGAAAGACCTGAACCTTTGGTCTGCTGAATTAAAACAATCACTATAAGTAAGATTGCACATAATACATGTATTATCACCAAAAAAGGTTTAATCATATTTCAAACTCCTTATTGAGTTTTTAATTATACTTATAAAAGAATCTTTTTTCAATGATGCACCCCCAACAAGTCCGCCATCAATCTCAGGATTAGAGAGCAAAGATTCTACATTATCAGGTTTAATGCTTCCTCCATAAAGAATTTTTGTGTTATCAGCTTTTTGAACATCAAAAATCTCTCTTAATTTAGCTCTTATGAACCCATGCATCTCGCCTGCTATTTCAGGAGTGGCGGTTTTACCGGTTCCGATAGCCCATACAGGTTCATAGGCAATCACAAAGTCATGGTGTTTCTGAATAAATTTTAATCCCTGAATTAGTTGCCTTTCAACAACATCTTTTTCAATCCCCTTTTCCCTTTCTTCAAGGGTTTCTCCCACACAGAGAATCGGAACCATACCCTCTTCAACTATTACTCCAAGCTTTTTTGCAATCATTTCATCGGTCTCGCCAATTATCTTCCTTCTTTCAGAGTGCCCTGCTATTACATACTTAACTCCTATCTCTTTGAGCATTAAAGGCGAGATTTCTCCTGTAAAGGCTCCCTCCTTTTCATAAAATACATTCTGGGCACCCAGATAAATTCTTGAATCTTTAAGAACAGCCGATGCAGTATAAAGAGAAACAAAAGGAGGGCACACAGCAACATCAACCTTATCAAAAACACCATTATCAAAAGACTCCTTTAATTCATTAAGAAAATCTTCTGTTTCCCGAATACCTTTGTACATCTTCCAGTTACCCGCAATTAAAGGTTTCTTTACCTCAGACATAACACCTCCTTTACCGGTTTAAAGCTTTTTCTATGAATTGGTGATATTCCAAAAATTTTTATTTTTTCAAGATGCTCTCTTGTAGGATATCCCTTATGTTTTTCAAAACCATATTCGGGATATCTCAGAGCATACTTCTCCATCATCTTATCTCTCTTCACCTTTGCAAGTATACCTGCAAGAGCTATTGAATTTATCTTGGCATCACCCTTTATTACACCCCTTTGAGGAACCTTAATACCAGGAATTTCAAAACCGTCAACAAGTATAAAATCAAAGGGAACCTTCAACCTTCTTAAAGCCCTTTTCATGGCAACAAATGTAGCATTTCTTATGTTTATTCTATCAATTGTTTTAGGGTATACCATTCCAAAAGAATATTTTATCTCTTTAATCTTCGTAATTTTTTTAAAAATTCTTTCCCGCTTTTCATGAGACAGAGTTTTAGAATCTGCTATCCCTCTCAACCTCAAACTCTCAGGTATATAACAGGCACATGCAATCACAGGTCCTGCAATTGCTCCGCGTCCTGCTTCATCCACTCCAACAGGAAAATTAGAATGGACTCCATAATATCTTTCAATAAAATTTTTTGCCCGGTACACTTCAGTTAGTTTTTCTCTGTTTCACTCTGGCTGCCTTACCTGTTTTCCCTCTTAAATAATAAAGTTTCGCTCTTCTTACTTTTCCTTTGCGTCTTACTTCTATTTTTTCAATCAGAGGTGAATGAAGAGGAAAAGTTTTTTCTATCCCTACACCCTGTGTTATCTTTCTTACAGTGAAAGTCTCTGATATTCCTCCTCCTTTTCTTCTCATAACGACCCCCTCAAAGGGTTGGATTCGGGTTTTTTCCACAAGTTTCCTGCTCTTTACATCCTCTTTAAGCTCGGTAATTCTCATATATACTTTGACAGTATCACCGGGACCAAATTCAGGAATTTCCTTTTTGGCATACTCCTTTTCAATCTCCTTCACTTTCTGATAGGTCATTTTTTACCTCCTTTTTTAATTCATGCAAAAGAGAGAGCTCTTCCTTATTTAATTTAATTTTATTCAAAAGTTCAGGTCTTTTGAGTAAAGTTTTTTTTAATGCCTCTTTTTTTCTAAATCTCTCTATCTCTGCATGGTTCCCGGAGATTAAAATTTCGGGAACACAATAACCTTCAAATTCTCTGGGTCTTGTGTAAACAGGGTAACCCAGTATACCCGAAAAAAAAGAATCGCCTTCAGCAGAATCAAAATGACCAAGAGCATCGGGTAGAAGTCTTGAAATTGAGTCAACAAAAACAAAACAGGCAGGTTCACCTCCTGAGAGAACATAATCTCCTATGGAAATCTCCATATCTATATAATTTTTAAATCTCTCATCAACACCTTTATATCTCCCACAGAAGAGTATAAAATGCTCTTTCCTTGAGAACTCATTAACCATCGCCTGAGTAAGTGTCTTACCCGATGCTTCAAAAAGAACGGAGATACTGTTCTTATCTTTTAATTTGTTTAGAGCTCTTACAAGGGGTTCTATTTTCAAAACCATTCCACTTCCACCACCATACTGATAATCATCAACCTCTTTTGGTGAATCTGCAAAATCTCTCAAATTGTGAATTTCTAATTTTAAAGTACCGTTATCAATGCACTTTTTAATCGGTCCAAAGGAAAATGCAGATTCAAAAAATTCAGGAAAAAGAGTAACAATATCTACCTTCATAATCCCTCTGGTATGTTCAAAATTATTTTTTCATTTTCAAAATCTATTTTTTTTATGTATTCTTTAATAGCAGGTAAAATAATTTCCCTGCCTTCTTCATTTAGAATAATAAAATAATCATAGGGTTTTCTCTTCATAACAGTCTCAAGAATCCCTACTTTTTTCCCTTTTTCATCAAATGCAGTAAGTCCTTCAAGGTCAAAAACATAAAAGCCTTCGTCATCAGTTTCTATTAAATCTTCCCGTTTGACAAACAGGTAGTGCCCTTCAATTGCCTTTGCCTTTTCAAGGGTTTCTATGTCTTTAAATTTAAAGATGAAGCGCCGCCTGCTTTTTTTCGCAGTTTCTACATCGAGTTTCTTTTGTTCTCCTTTATATCTGATGTAAAAATATTTATATTCAACTAAGGTTTCTGGATATTCTGTTTCAGAAACTACCACTACCTCCCCTTTTGCTCCGTAGGATTTTAAAATCCTACCTACACAGATAAGCCCTCTATACCTCACTCCAAGATCTCAAGCATTGCTCTTTTGCCTTTCTTGGAAGCAGCGGCTGAGAGCAAAGTGCGCAGGGCTTTTGCAGTTTTACCTTCTTTCCCTATGACTTTACCCAGATCAGTAGACGAAACCTTAAGTTCATACACAACAACTCTTTCTCCGGGTATCTCTTTTACAGAAACATGCTCGGGATTATCCACTATATGTTTAACCACAAACTCCAGCAGTTCTTTCATGTCATTCACCTCCTTTTGAGTCTTTGTTTATTGTTTCAGCAGGCGTCGCTTCATCTTCTTTTTTTAAATTCTTATAAAGTTTTACAAGAGCTTTAACCCGTGATGTGGTCTGGGCTCCTTTTTTTATCCACTCTTCGTACTTATCTAATTTCAGAGCAAAACCTTCTTTTTTAAGAGGGTCATAAAAACCGATTATCTCGCAAACCTCACCATCTCTTTTTTTCCTTGAATCAGTGACCACTATCCGATAGAAAGGTCTTTTCTTTTTTCCAATACGTAAAAGCCGAATGCGCACCATCTCTTTTATCTCCTAAATTTTATAAATTTAAAAAATAAGTGTTTAATTATAAGGTAAAAGTAAACTATTTGCAATCTTTTTGACTTAAAAGTATAAAAAGTCGTATAATAAATTCTTGGAAAAAATGAAAAAACTACTGAAATATTTCAGCGGATTAAGATTGAGAATAATAATTATAATATCTATTTTCTCAATGGCCATTATCCTCCTTTACTCTTACTTTTACGCAAGAACAGCAAATAACCTGATTAATAAAAACTCTGAAAAGATTGCAAACATAATAAGAAATACTCTTAAAGGGGAAGCAGAAATAGCAATAACAACAGGCGATACAACTTTCATATCTTCTATCATGAGCGAAATTGTTAAGGACCCTGCCATACTATCAATCGAAATTTTTGATTCAACAGGCAATAAATTCATTGGGATATCAAAGGATAATTTTCAAGCAGAAAGTATTATCAACTTATGTAGCAGTGCCTGTCACAGGGAAAAAATCCCTGTTAAAAAACTGGAAACTCAAAATTACTTTATGTTCTCTTTTCCTATAATAACATTAGTAGATGAAAACGAGAAATTTATGGGTAAAATGAATGTATACTTCAGTAAAGAACCTTTTATTAAAATCCTTAACAGAATAACTTTTTTTTCAATAGTAATGGGAATAATCGTTTTGCTCTTTGGATTTATCTTTTCCTTAACTCTTACAAGGTTGTTTTTTGAAAGATTAAAAAACATAAAGACAAAACTTATAGAAATTGCAAAAGGTGAATCCGATTTAACAAGAAGAATAGAAATAAAGGAAGATAGTGAGTTTCAGGAAATAGCGAATTCTTTTAATACATTTGTAAACAGTTTATCTAAGAGAATATTTACAACCAAGGCAAGTTCAATGAGGGTGAGTGAATTTTCAGAGAATATATCCAGTGCAATAGAAGAACTAACAGCCTCTTCACATGAAGTAACTGATACAGTTCAAAAGGTTGCGAATATGGCTACAGAGAGTGCTAAAAATGTTTTAGAAGCTTCCAAATCCATAAAAGAACTCCTGGACATAGCTCTCACAACAAGCGAAGAAGCAAAAGAAATGCAGGAAATTGAAAATTATTCCTATAATCTTGCTCTTCAGGGTAGAAAAATATCAGAAAATGTAAGTGGTGAACTTGGCAGGGTTACATTTGCAATGAACAAATTGAGAAACAGTATAGATAATCTGGGAACATTACTAAAGGACATCCTTGAAATTTCAAATACCATCACTATATTTATGAAAAGAACAAATTTACTTTCCCTTAATGCATCAATAGAAGCTGCCAGGGCAGGAGCCCATGGAAAAGGTTTCTCAATTGTTGCAAATGAAATAAGAAGACTTGCAGAGGATTCTTCTTCCTATGCAGAAAAAATACAGGGAATTGTTGAAAGAATCACTCTGACTCTTGAGGACTCAACAAAGGGATTAATTGATAATCAGAAAGCCATAGAAAATGCAAAAGATACAATAATAAAAGCGGTAGAACAGCTAAAGAAGATTGCTGATGAGTCAGAGGAAACAATGGAAAAAATTGAGAAAATTGCAAAGTTAACAAATATGCAAAGGTCAGAAATAGAGAAACTGGCCAGATTTATGGACAGAGTGGGAGAAGTAACCGAGCAAACGAGTGTCTCTGCAGAAGAGATTGCAGCGAGCATGGAAGAACAGCTTGCATCCTTAGAGGAAATATCAGCTTCAACTTCAGAACTGGCCAGCATAAGTGAGGAACTTAAAGCAAGTTTAAGGGGGTTTAAAATTGATTAGAAAATATCCATTGATAATTTTTGTGATTCTATCCTCATGTTTTAAGAACTCACTTATAGATAGAATAAGTGATGATTACTTTCCCCTTTACAATGGCTTTAAAACTAAATTTCTGCACCTTCCCTATCAGGATACCACTTTTATAGAGGTGCTCAGAGACACTTCTATATTGGGACAGGAAGCCAAAATAACTTCTTTTTTTGGTGAGCAGAGGTTATTTAAAAAAGACAACGATTATGTAAGAGAATATTTAAAAGAAATATTTTATACAGGTGAAGAAAGATATGTCCTTGAAGAAGATTTTATTCCCTTTATTCCAGCCATCTTTATAAAAGGTGAAAACATTATTGATAGTGTAAAGAGGACAATTCTCATAGAAGGAGACACTCTTATTTATAAAAGGAAAATCAGTATCAAAACAGATGGTCCAAAATCTTTCAGGATTGATGAGGTTGAATTTGAGAATTCTTTTGAGGTTATACGAAAACTTGAGATAAAGGTGGAAGGTCCTATTATAAATTATGAAAAAATTCAGAACACCCATGAAGTTTATACTCCTTTAAAAGGTTTGATATTTTATATTTTTTCTGAAGATACGTTTAAATATATAGGAGGTAGATAAAATGTTAAAAAGGACTCCTTTTTACAAATTTCATACAGAATTAAACGCACGAATGGTTCCTTTTGCCGGCTTTGAAATGCCTGTTCAATACGAAGGAATAATCAAAGAAACCCTTTATACCAGGCAAAAACTTGTCTTATTTGATGTTTCTCATATGGGAGAGATAGAAATAAAGGGTAAAGACGCTCTTCATTACCTGTCCTATGTGGTATCTAATGACCCTTCAAAAATTAAAGATTATCAGGTCCAGTATGCTGTTCTTTTAAATGAAAGAGGTGGAGCTGTTGATGACCTTCTAATCTACAAACTTCCTGATAGATATCTCCTTGTTGTAAACGCCGCAAACACTGATAAAGACTACAACTTTCTTCTGGAACATAAAAAAGGAGAGGTCGAAATAAAAAACCTGAGTGATGAGATTGCACAGCTTGCAATACAGGGACCCTTTGCAGAAGCTCATTTAAGGGACACACTGGGACTTGAACTTTCGGATATGAAATTTTACTGGTCAATGGAAACAAAATATAAAGATATACCCATTCTGGTTTCAAGAACCGGCTACACGGGTGAAGACGGCTTTGAAATTTATGTCAAAAAAAATTATGCTGAAGAAATATGGAATACTGTATTCAAAAATGATATAAAACCAGCAGGTCTTGGGGCAAGGGATACATTGAGACTTGAAATGGGATATCCTCTTTATGGTCATGAACTTAATGATGACATAAGCCCTCTTGAAGCAGGACTTAAAAGGTTTGTGAAATTAAAGGATGAATTTCTCGGTAAAGATAGGATAGTAAAAGAATTGGAGCAGGGTGTTAATAAAAAACTAATTGCCTTTTTCAGTGAAGAAAAAGGAAGCATCCCGAGAGAAAAAATGAAAATTTATGCAGAGGGTGAAGAGATAGGTTATGTAACTTCTGGAATATTTTCTCCCACATTAAATTATTCCATAGGAATGGGTTATGTTAAAAGCGACTTCACAGACGAGAAGGTGCATATAGACATAAGAGGGAAATTAAAGGAGTTTAAAATATGCTCCTTACCTTTTGTAAAAGAAACTTCTCTGAAAGTTTCTAAAAAGAGAAAGCAGTAGGAAATTAGTTACCATACTTGTCCCTCCATAACTGAAAAAAGGAAGGGGAATTCCAGTTAGAGGTATAATTCCCATTTCCCCACCAAGATTGAGAGAAAAAGAATAAAGATAAGAAAAAATCACCATAACAGAAAATATAAGGCTGAAGGAGTCGGTATATTTTAAAATGAATATGAGGTTCCAGAAAAACAAAAAGTATATAGCAAACAGAATAGAGCTACCAATAAATCCGAATTCTTCTGCAAAAGAGGCGAATATAAAATCAGTATGGGCAGCTGGTAAAAAGGCAAGCCCCTTTTGCATACCCTTCATAAAACCCTTACCTGTAATCCTACCAGAACCTATTGCTATTAAGCCCTGGCTTATCTGCCAGCCTGCACCTTTTGGGTCAAGAGATGGATTTAAAAATACCTTTATTCTCTCACGTTGATAATCTTTTAAGACTTTGCTCCATACAAAAGGAGTGGCGAGCCCTATGAATATTGAAATCAGGATAAAGCAAAAGGCAAACAATCTGCGGATTTTAACATATATTATAAAAACTGTCAGTATAATTAAGAAAAAAATAAAGGTAATATAGTTAAAGGAGAATATCAAAGAAAGAGGAGGAATGATATAAAAAAGTCTTACATTTATATCTGTTTTCCTGACCAGAATAATCATAAAAAACATAAATATATAAAAGATAGAGGAACCCATGTCCGGTTCTATAAGCACAAGCAGAAAGGGCAAAAAGCAAAGAAAAAAAAGATAAATACTATCTTTGAATTTTACATTTTCTTTATTCTGTAGAAATACCGGAAGGGAAATCAAAAAAGGGACCTTTGCTATCTCTGACGGTTGAAAAGAAAAAACTGGCATTTTTATCCATCTTTTAGGGTAAGGAGAAGTAAATAATGGAATTAATAAAAGTATTATTGTAATCAGATAATAGACCAGAAAATATCTGCGGGGTATTTTTATTCTTATAAACAAAAGATATATAAAAATTGCAAAGAATATATTCATTATATGTTTCTGAAAAAGACCTGTAAATTTGCCTTTTGATATGGAGAAGATAGTCAGACTGCTCAGTATACATGCGAAAATAACCAGAATTAAAGCCATGTTGTGCCTTAAATTTACATTCTTTTCTAAGGAAGTAGGTTTTTTTGCCATTTTTTGTAAAGATAATTAAAAATTTTACCTGCCAGTGGGGCTGCCACCTCTCCTCCCATTCCGGCATTCTCAACAAGAACCATAACCAGAAAAACAGGGTCTTCAAAGGGTGCAAAACCGCAGAAAAGAGAATGGTCCTCTCCAAAGGGATTTTGAGTGGTTCCTGTTTTACCTGCCACTTTCCATCCCTCTATAGCTGCGAGTCTTCCTGTGCCCTTTTCACCATTGCAAACATAATAAAGAGCGTTTTTAACAATTTCTATATATTTTTTTTTGAAAGGCAAAATTAAAGTATCTTTTATCTCCACATTGTCTGCACCTATTTTTTTTACAATATGAGGCTTTACCATTTTACCATTATTTGCTATCTGTCCTATAAAAACAGCTATCTGAATCGGTGTCAGAAGTATCTCGCCCTGGCCTATTGCAAGATTTAAGACATTACCTTCAGAAAATCCATAAGGCCCATACCTTTTATAATAAAAATCAATGTCAGGGAAATAACCTCTTTTCTCTCCAAACACATCAAAACACTTCTCTTCTTCAATCTTTGAAACATTTAATTTATCAAGAAATCTTTTAAGTCCTATCCTTCTGGCGATTTCATAAAAATAAACATCACAGGAAACTTCCACTGCTTTTCTGAAATTAACCTTTCCATGACCTTCTTTTTTCCAGTCTTTAAAGATCCTATTACCAAGTTTATACTTCCCTTTACACTCAATAATTTCATTCGTATCTATTATTCCAAGTTCAAAACCTGTAAGTGCAGTAAAAATTTTAAAAATACTACCAGGAGGATAAACTCCACTTACCGCTCTGTTTAAAAGGGGATTAAGGGAATCATTTTTTATATTAAACCATTCTTTTTCGTTTACTTTTCCTGAAAGAATATTAATATCAAAAACAGGTTTGCTGTATATACTTAGAATTTCGCCATTCTTAATATTAATCACTATACAGGCTCCTTTTTTATAAGGTAGAAAAAGAGAATCTATGTAAATCCCCATATCAACATCAAGGGATGTAATAATATCCATGCCTTTTAGAGGAGCAATTGCTGGCCTGACTTCCTGACCCATTATATTACCTTTTGCATCTACCATACGAAAGGAAATACCATCCCTGCCTCTTAAGAATCCTTCATAGATTTTTTCCAGTCCGCTTTTTCCTGTTCTATCACCAAGTGAATAAAACCCTTTTAGAATTTCTTCTCTGGATGCCTTACCTGTCCATCCAATGGCATGGGAATATATACCTTTATAAGGATAAAGCCTGTAAGGTCTTCCTATTATATAAATTTTCTTTTCACTCTGTTCAAGTTTCACCACTTCCTCAATACTGATATCCTCTTTAAGTATTGTATCTTCTATAAACACCTCGTATCCAGGTCTCCAGGAGGCAAGGACTTTTCCGTATCTATCAAATATCCTTCCTCTTAAAGCAGGGATTTCAATTTCTTTCACAATATTTCTCATAGACTTCCTGTTATATTCTTCTCCTTTAATTATTTCCAGATAGAATAGTCTTATCATCATAACTCCGAATACAACATAAATAAGATATTTCAGGACTCTGGGTATTTTCTCTTCCATAATTTAAAACCCGCAGTTAAAATAACAGAAAAAATAAATGTGTTTAAAATATTTAAAAATCCAGGATATATCAGAGAAAAAAAAGATAGATAGATAACAAGAGCAAGAATAAAAAATACAACTGTAATTTTATAGTTTATATTCCTTTTTATCCATATAATAAAAAAGGGTAATAGCGCAAAATAAAAAGGTAAAACCCATACTCTATCAGGAACAAAGCTTTCAATTGCGAGAGCATAGATAAAAGACAAGGGAAACGAATAAGCCGGTTGAAGTGTAAAATTAAGAAAAAGTAAAATTGAAAAAGAAAAGGCATGTTCAAAACCAGGAATAAAAAATCTCTCAAAGGGTATAATTGCGATTATTATCAAATAAAGTATTAAGTTCTTCACCTTATAAAAAACAGCGATGATTTTGATGGGTCAAAAAGGGGGGTTACTCTTATTTCAAGAAAAACTTCTCCTTCCTTTTCAATGACTTCATGCACCACTCCCACGGGTATACCTTTCGGGAAAATACCTCCTATACCCGAGGTTAAAAGTGTGTCACCCTCTTTCACATCACTCCAGTATGGGATATACTCAAGCCTTAACATAAACTCACCCCTGCTTTTTAAAACACCGATAATCTGTGTTCTTTTATCAATAACTCCTATTTTAAATCCGGGTGAGAAGATTGTTCTTGCAATAACTCTATTCTTTTTCACCTCCTCAATAAGCCCGACAAGATTACCGTTTTGAAGAACCACTCTGTTTAAAACATCAATTTTATCAGGGCTTGAAAAAGTTATAGAATAAGGAGGGAAAAGAGGGTAATAATATATTTTATATGCAGGGAATACAACTTCCTTATTTTTCTCTTTTAAAACACTGATAAGTCGAGATTTTTCCATTTCCCATGTTTTCAGTCTATCAATATTTTTTTTTAACAGAACAGCAGGAAAATATAAATAATCAAGAAAAAAATGACTTATAAAACTTCTAACAGGTTTTACTAATAAAATAAGACTGAGAAGAAAAAATAAGGAAAGGTTGAACTTTTCATTCCTCATAGGGTTTTCTTGACCTTCTCAAAACCTTCCTGTACTTGTCCATTTCCTCTAAGATTCTACCCACTCCTTTAACCACACATTTACGGGGGTCATCAGCAACTTTCACCTTTAAACCTGTTTCCTTTTCTATCAATTTATCAAGTCCTTTTAAGAGTGCTCCCCCACCTGTTAAAAATATACCCTTATCAATAATATCAGCAGAAAGTTCAGGGGGAGACTTTTCAAGAGCCTTTTTGATTGCATCCACTATTTGAGATACAGGGTCTTTTAAAGCTTCCATAATCTCAGTCGAAGAAACAACAATTGTCTTGGGTATCCCGCTCATCAAATCTCTGCCTCTTATTTCCATCTTATTCTCATCACCCTCATAAACCACTTTGCCTATCTCTATTTTAACATTTTCTGCACCGGCCTCACCTATCAGCAATTTATACTTTCTCCTTACATAATCTATTATTGCTTCATCCATTTCATCACCTGCTGTTCGTATTGAGACATTCGTTACAATTCCGAAAAGAGCTATAACAGCAATTTCTGTGGTTCCTCCTCCTATATCTATAACCATATTTCCTGTGGGCTCTTCTATGGGTAACCCGATGCCTACAGCAGCTGCGATGGGCTCGGAAACAAGATAAACCTCTCTTGCTCCTGCACTTTCTACAGAATCCTTAACCGCTCTTGCTTCAACCTCTGTTATTCCTGAAGGAACAGATATCAAAACTTTTGGCTGGGTTAAAAGAGCTTTTTTGGTAACTTTGGTAATAAAGGAATGCAGCATCTCCTGAACAAGCTCAAAATCTGCAATAACTCCGTCCTTCATAGGTCTTTTCGCAATAATTTCACCCGGTGTTTTACCAAGCATTTTTTTTGCTTCGTGCCCAACAGCAAGCGGTTTACCTGCAGTCTTATCAATTGCGACAACCGAAGGTTCATCAAGCACAATGCCCTTGTCTTTCATATATATAAGGGTAGTCGCTGTCCCCAGATCTATGGCAAGTTCGCTTCCAAAAGAAAATTTTAACCACTTAGGCCATTTAAACATACTTTCGCCTCTTTTTAAATTATTTTAAATTTACTTTATATAAACTACCTTAAATTCTCCTGAATCTGTTTTTATAAAATAAATTCCTTTTTTATTCTTGCCAATGTCGACAAAAGCCTTTTCACCCTTCCATTTTATTTTCTCGGGTAAAATTTCTCTGCCAGCAGGGTCAAATATTCCTATTTTTCTGGATTTTACATCCGGAAGATAAAGAATAAATTTTCCATCAATACCACTGTAAATTCTGGGTCTGTTTCGAGTTAAATTCTTTGTCTTTTCTTTCACAGAGGTCTGCAGATTCACTATCATTCTTGCACACCCATCATTGAAGGGGTCTCTATAAGGAGCCCATGCACCTGTATATTCATAAGTGTTATTAGAATAAGGGGGTGCCTGATCCATTGCAAAATCTGGGCCTTCTGTATTTCCCTGAATATAACCTACCCAGAGTGCTCCATCAGTATAAAGATAATTATTCGTATTGAGAGTATACCACTGGGGAGTGCTGTTGCTTATATAATAGGTTGTTTGATAAAGAACAGTTCCCGGAAGCCCACCCGGACCATCATCATCATAGAGATAAATATCCGCATTACCCGGTTGAGAACCTGAACCCACTGCCAGCATAACCCGAACTTCAACCACCTCACAGGTATCAGGTGGAACAAATTTAACTCCCCATCCACCACCTGCACCGAACCAGTGAGTAAGCCCAACAGTTGTGGTATCGTTCAGGAAGTCAAGCACAACATTGTTACCCCTGGTCACAACAGGAACATCTGCATGAAGGGTATCATTCAGGGGAACCTGGTCTCCTGTTGCTTTTACCCATTCAATTATCTCATATTTACCTGCAGCAGACGCTGCCCACTGATTGAAATAGACTGTATCAAGTTCGCCCGGGTTTATTGTTCCCATTGATACGGTATCGTTGTAAATTATCTGACCGGTTGCAACATTTCTTATTCTACAATAGGTATCATAAGAGTTTACCACAAGATTACCTGAATTCTTAATCACTGCATAAGGAATGTAGCCTTCATTAATTATCAGGAAAAACCCCTGATTATTCGGGCTTATTTCATACAAAGTTAAATCAGTGACCTGATAATTTGTTGTTTCAGGAGGAACAAATTTTATCGCCAGAGAATCATGAAACATATTTGAAGAGAGTGTATCATCTTTAACATACTGCAGTCCTATCTGACCCGTGATATTTTCAATTCCTATACCAAAGGCAGGAGGTGCCTGAGGGTGACCATAGTTAAACTTACCTCTTTGAGGTCCGTACTGAAATGTGATTGTTGAATCATTCTTATCAAGAATCAGCTGAAAGGTATGAGCACCTGCAGTATCGGTTCCATAATGCCATTCAGGAACATTTATAAAGGAGACTATAAGTGTATCCTGACCATTGGACCAGTAATAAGCTTCTCCTGCACCCAGGCCAAAGTTAAGGTCACCGCCAAGAGGAACAAGCAGGTCATTTGGCAGAGCAGGATTGGGTATAAGACTTCCTCCCTGATGGGGTGACCACATCTGATTTGACGAAAAAGAAATTAATCCATTTGAGCATACCCAGAACCTGTCAACCTTATACCAATAATAGGGAAATTCAAATCCTATTGGAAAAGGTCCCACAACATTGTCATCACTGAGTCCCTGAATCTGGGTTCCATAACCCGTTATATCTATCCAGTTGTACTGTGGAATTCCTGGAATACCTGTTGTATCATTATCTATCCATGTGTATCCATATTGATCAGGGCCTCCCACACTTCCTCTTACTTCTGGATTGTTCACATTTTGTCCATTAACCACAACTCCCATAGAAAGGAGCATATTTATTATAATACTCATAAAAACCCCCTTTTTAAATTTTAAAAATAAATTATAAAGTAAATGATTTGAATTTGTAAAGAGAAAGGATTTTGAAATATAATATTAAAATGAAATTAATTTTAGCGATTATAACCGGTTATTTAATAGGTTCTATACCTTTTTCTTTTTTAATTGCGAAATTCTTCGGTAAAAAGGATATAAGGAAAGTCGGGACAAAAAATGTTGGTGGTGCAAATGTGGGGAGAGAGGTGGGATTTATTTTCGGTGTAATTGCAACCCTGCTGGATATGTCAAAAGGTGCGTTATCTGCTTTTTTAATTCAAAAAGCAGGGCTTGTATCCCCTTATGACCTTGTATCTGCATTCTTTGCAATAATAGGTCACTGTTATTCTTTATTTTTGAATTTTGAAGGGGGCAGGGGTATGGCAACTTCAATAGGAGCAATGGCTTTTTTTTCATTTAAAGAAACCGCTTTATCCTTTATAATATTTTCTCCTCTTTTCTTTTTCAAAGAAGTAGCTCTTGCAACCCTTTTATCCTTTGCGGGTCTGCCAGTTTTAATCTATCTTATCAGAAAGGACACTGCTCTTTTAGTTTTTTCCTCAGCTATTCTCTTATTTCTGATATTAAGAAGGCTTTATTTTTTAAAACAGGACATAAAGGAAAAAAGACCCTTTTTAAAAACTCTTTTAAACAGGTTTTTATTTGACGCGCCTGAGAAAATAAAGTTAAAATGAAAAGAACTCTTCTTGAAATTCTCATAATTTCTACTATATCAATAATAACAGGGTTTTCCTATATTTTTTTAAAAAAAATAGAGATTTTCCCTGAAAGCACAGAAATCTATCTTTTTTCAAAGAAATATCCCGAGATTAAACTTTTAAATACAGATGAAGTTTTAAAAATCTATAAGAAACAAAATGTTGTGATAATTGATGCAAGAGACAGAATTTCCTATTCTCAGGGGCATATAAAAGATGCGATAAACATACCTTATGATGAATTTGAACTTTATCCAGAATTTTTCCTAAACCTGTTTAAAAAAGATAACCAATTAATTATCTACTGTGAAGGAGGATATTGCGAACAGAGTTTTATAGTTGCTGAAGGGCTTTTAAAAAAGGGGTTTAAAAATATTTATGTTTATATAGATGGTTATCCTGAATGGGAAAAAAAAGGACTACCCCATGAAAAAGTTCCTTTTTAACAAAATATGGATAAGAGTTTTACAGATTTTCCTGGGAATTTTATTCATATATTCAGGTATTTTAAAAATTTTAAACCTCTTTGAATTTTCATTAACCGTTGCAAAATACGGAATATTGCCTGAAAAATTAATAAACTTATTTTCAACTATGCTTCCCTTTTTTGAAGTGGTATCAGGATTTTTCCTTTTATCAGGATTTTTTATTCAGGGCGCATCTCTTATCATTTCTTTTTTGCTCTTTATTTTTATAGCTGCGGTAGTTTATGTAGTTTCAAAAGGTCTTTCCTTTGAATGCGGTTGTTTTGAAATACTGGGAAAAGAGCCAAAAACAGGGGTCCTGCTTATTTTAAGAAATATAATCCTGATGGTTTTAAGTCTGAATGTTTTTGTGTCTAAACTAAAAAAACAGACCTGATAAAGGATGAAGTGAAAGATGGAAGGGATTAAAAATTCGATTTGTGGAATCACCTCACTTCTTTATGAACACAACAAATGCGAATAACGCAAACTTCGAAATATTCAGAAAATCATTTTATGGAAATTATTTTATGAGTATCTTTGAAATTCTCGGATTCTAATTTTAAAAAACAGATTCCTGAAGAAAGATTTAATTTTCTTAAACTTATAATCTTATTTCTAACAAAAATTTCTTTTATTTTACTTCCTGATTTGTTGTAGATATAAAGGTAAATGGGTGAATGGGTTGATGGGTTAATGGGTAAGATGAGTTTGTCTTTTGTTATTGTAGGTATTTTTAGTTTTGACTTTTGACTTTTAACTTTTGACTTTTCCTCTATATTCTGTGCCCACTCATATATCCTTGTATTGTCATTACCCGAAATTATTATATCATTTATCCCATTGTTATCCACATCATAAATCGCTATTGATGAACCCGAACTATTCCCCGGCAATGTATCCCATATATAAAAATTGTTATTCACTGCATCATCAGCCTTTATTATAAAAACATAATCTTGTGCCTCAAGCACTATCTCGGGAATACCGTCTGCATCTACATCACCCGACGCTGAATAACCACCATAATATGTGGAAATTGTATTTATTATTAAAGTGTCAACTATCTGGTACTGGTTGTCACCTGTAGCCTCAAATATATAAACATCAAACTCATAACTCCCTATAAATCCTTTAACAACAAACTCGATTTTTCCGTCCTGGTCTGCATCATTTACTGAAAAACAGTCTTTTATGTTTTTTGTCATCACATAATCCTGAAGAATTTTTTCATACTGATTATTACCCTGTGCTTCATAAACCCAGTAAGTTGCACCCAGAGAACCCGCACTCATACCCCCCATAACAAATTCTATCTTTCCATCAAGGTCAAAATCACCGAAAGCATGGGTGGAGGAGGGAGCATCATTACCGGTAGTATCAGGGTCATCAGCAAAAATTAATTCATACTGATTGTTTCCTGTAGATTCATAAATTCCCAGATAACCATAGGGTGTAGTTCTATCCTTCACAATCTCAGGAATTCCATCCTGATCCATGTCATAAACACTTATAGGCAAAACCAGTGCAGGTCCCACCGTATCCCTCCATACCTCATTTTTGGGATAGGAAAAGGAATCAGGGGATTCCCATATTAATATTCCATTAGAAGGCGGAGAACCTACACCAAAGAAAAATATAAAATCATATAATCCATCAACATCTGTATCATTTATCTTAAAAGGGACTAAAGAAAGAGTGTCTCCCAAGGATACAGAATCAGAAACCACGAATTCCATAGAACCCGGGGATATTTGCTCATAAAACCATATAATAGAAGCAGAATTGTTTTCCAATGTTCTAAATATGATCTCTGTAAGTGAATCCCTATCAGTATCGATCACATTTACCATATAAGGGTACCCCTGTCCTCTTGGGATATACCCTTTCTCCACAAAATGACTTGCATTAAGAAGATTTATAAGAATAAATACAGGAAATAATTTTCTCATCATAAAATTAAAAGGGAGGGGCAAAAACGCCCCTCCCCTTATTTTTTAATCTATCTTCACAAACCTGTGGTAAAGGGTTTTTCCTGTTTCAGGATTTTCTACTCTGAGGATATAGGTTCCTGAGCGGAGTTTTAAATCATTGAGATGAATCCTCTTTGTGAATTCTTTTTCAAAGACTATCCTTCCTGAAATGTCGTGCACATAAACCTTTACCCTGTTTTTAAAAGGAATTGCAAAATCAAGATTTATTTTTCCTTTGAAAACAGAGGGAATTGCAAGATTGAAAAATGCCTTTTCCTTAAGGGATTGAACTCCTCCTTTTCCTGAAAATACAGGTCTTTCTTCAAACCTGAATATTCCCACAGGTCCTGCAATTGCATAGGTGCCTTCTACTTTTTCAAATTTTACTTCTATTTTCTCATCACTATATAACTGAGGCGGGATTTCAAAAAGGACTATTTCGGGATTGTTTGCAATAAGTTCTATTTCTTTCATAATCTGTCCGTCAATCATTATTTTTTCCGTAAGGTTTTCCTGTGCATATAAAACCGTGGCAAAATAGTATGTATATCCTGTATCAGGCTCAAACTCATAACTCACATAATTATAACCCGCATCAACAGGAAATTGCAAATTAAAGAATGTATCCCTGTGGGTTAAATGAGGGGTTACTTCGGGATTTCCGGGTATTGTTGTGAAATAGGCAATTGTATTCAAGAAGAGATTTTCAAGGGAAAGGGAATTTACGCCTCTTGAATAAACATCTATCTTTCTGAATTTTATTTCATAGGGTGCTGTATTTCCCTCCTGCCATACAGTATAAAGGGAATTATATGAGGGAGTGAATCGCACAACACTCTGAGGGAAAATTGATTTTGCAGAAGGAGTCTGGCTTATATTGTTCATAGGAGTCCCGGGATAGGTTTTCCAGTAAACATCGTATTCACCGGGTGTGTTATCCGCAAATACAGTATAAAGTCCGCCTGCATTCACAGGATAAACAGAAAGAGCAGAGGGTGTTTCTGAGAGGTTTGTCCAGTAAAAATTTGTCCAATCTTTATGTCTTCCTGCTCTGTAAACCTCTCCGTCTACATTATTCTGCCAGACAACGAATATTGAATCACCGTATGTTTCAACAAAGGGATGCGAGGAGTTGTGCCCTTCTGGGTCAAACTGGTCACCCCACACATTCCAGTTCTGTCCGGGCTGTCTTGTTCCGTAATATATTGTATCACCGTGCTACCAGACCGCATGGAGTAAAGGACCCGTACCGCTTGCTATGCACGGGAAATCAAGATTTATCATGTTCGAGCCACTACTTGATTCCAAAATGAATTGTCTTATTAGTTCCGGAGACTCTGTTCTGAATGCAATTTCTTTTATATAGTTTGAGTTAGAACTATTAAGTTTGAAAAGTATATGAACAGAATCAATTCGAGTTTCAGCAGGTTGCTCTACAGTAATTGAAGCATGAGATGGCATGAGCGGATTAGGTATTCCTGGGAAAAGATAATAGTTCCTTGTCCAAGTGGAAGATGTTTTTCTCGCATAAAAAAGTGTATCTGCACCTGTCCATGCAACACAGGGATTATTTCTTGAATCAAGTGCAATTGCAGGAAATTCTCCTTTTCCGATAAGTTCAGGACCGTTCCATGTACTCCCTCCGTCAGGAGAGAAATAGTATTCTATTATGTTTCCCAAGGAAGGCGTCCAGTCCTGAAGAACAAGATGTAATTTTTCGGAATTCGGTTCCCTTGCAAGATGCCTGTTGCCGTTGTATGCAAGGGGATTCGGTGACTCTGAAGTCATGGAACCCCTGAGGCTGATGACAGTAAAATCCCTCACAGTATTTTCACCCCAGCTATATCCGGCAGCATAAATATTGCCTTCACCGTAGACAATAGAATATCCTCCGTCATCACCTGAACCAGGACCATTATATCGATAAACCCATCTTTCTTCCCCTTCTTTCGTAAGACTTATTATGATGAAATCACGATAAGTATTTTCACCTGTACTGAAGCCGGTAATATAGAGGTTGCCATCTTCGCCTTCGGTAATAGACCAACTATCATCTCTTTCACCTATAGGACCATCATAAGTATAGACCCATCTAACATCACCGTTTGTTGTAAGTAAAATTACCCTTATATTCCGTTCATAATTTGAAGCGGTATAAAATCCCGTAACATAAATATTCCCGTCAGAGCCGTAAATTACAGATCTTGCCCAATCACTCATATTTACTGGACCGTTATATTTATATATCCATCTTGGAATACCTGTGTTTGTAAAACTTATAACTGTAAAGTCACTTCCAGTACCATCTCCAGTTGAGTACCCAGCTACATATATGTTGTCATCTTCTCCATATACCATAGAAAGGCCGAGGTCTCCCCAATTTCCACCCCCGTCATAGAGATACACCCATCTCAATGACCCGGAAGATGTAAGAGAAATTACCGTGAAATCATCTCCAGTTGGAGTTCCTTGATAACTGCTACCACAGGCATAAATATTTCCATCATTTCCATATATAACACAAATAGCGCCATCATCTCCATTTGCACCATTATATCGATAAATCCATCTTTCTGTTCCTCCAGAAGTAATACTTATAACAATAAAATCATCATCTGATGAAAATCCTCCATAACTATATCCAGCAGCGTAAATGTTACCATCATCTCCATAAGTTATCCATCTTGCCTCATCAGCCAAATCTCCCGGTCCATTATACCTATAAATCCATCTTTCACTCCCATCAGGAGTTAAACTTATGACTCCAAAATCCCCTTGTAAGTTTCCTGCCGTATAAATATAGTCATCTAATCCGTATACCAAGGAGTATCCCTCACTTCCTAAATATGGGCTAGGAGGATAAATATATTTCCACCTCTCCGTTCCATCACTGGAAAGGCTCACCACCATAAGTTTAGCTGGCTCATCTGTCTGCGGAGATATGTCTCCGGTAGCATATATATTCCCATCAAGACCATAGGTCACTGAATTAGCGTAATCCGGAGCCTGTGCTCCTCCATCATACCTATACACCCACCTTTCCACCTGTGCAAAAAGGGCACAGGGGATAAAAATTCCTATCAAAAAAGAATATAAAATTATTTTTTTCATCCTCACCCCCTGTTTCTAATTTCTTTTATAATTAAAAAATTGAAGAGGATCAGGTAAACTCGATTTTTTTCTTGGTTTTTAAAGGTGGAGGGATTGTGGAAATGAAATTGCAGAAAATGAAAACGCACTTACCTCTCGAGAGAGTTCATACATGCTCCTCTCCTTTTTAAAAGTAAGTATTTTAATAATACAGGAAATTTTTTGATTTGTCAAGAGATATTTAAATTACAAAAAATAAATATGTAAAAAATGAATAAAAATTTACACTTTTTAAAAATGCCAAGATTCTGAATAATTATGAGAGGGTTGAAAAGCAAGGATTTCAGGGTTTGAGTCTTCCAAATCCGCATAAAATAAGACAACACACACTAAACGCGACAAATCCAATTAACCTATCTCGCATTTCGCGTAAGTTTCACCCGCTCGCATATTTATAAACTCAACAAACACGATTAACGCAATAGATGCAAAAATGAAATCAACAGATTCTGGGGAGAATTTCTCCGGAAGGAATATCAACTATTCTTCTTGCTCCTATCCGGGTTTCTATAAACACTTTACCATCTCCTTCTTTAACCTCCCCTATTATCTCTGCATCTTTACCTTCATCAAATTCTTTTATAATTTTAAGTGTCCTTTCAGCATGTTTTTCAGGAACAAAAATTAAAAATTTTCCTTCATTTGCAACGTATAAAGGGTCTATTCCGAGTATTTCGCATGCTCCAATAACCTCCTCTGTCAGTGGTATTTTTTCCTCATAAATTAAAATTTCTGTTTTTGACTTTTCTGCAATCTCATTTAAAGAGGTTGCAACTCCTCCCCTTGTTGGGTCCCTTAAACAGTGAATTTCTACTTTTTCATCAATTAATTTCTGGACAATAAAATTTAAAGGCTGTGTATCGGATTTAACACCTTCAATTTTTAAATTCTCTCTTTCTATCATAACCGCAATTCCGTGCATACCAACAGGTCCGTTTATTATTATCCTGTCACCGGGTTTTACTGAATAAGGTGTTATATCAAGGGTGTGTTCTATTATCCCTATTCCGGATGTATTTATATAAATTCCATCACCTTTACCCCTTTCTACAACCTTTGTATCTCCTGTTATAACAAGAATTCCTGCTTTTTTGCTTGCATTTTTGATTGATTCCATTATCCTTTCAAGTTTTTCAAGAGAAAAACCCTCCTCAACTATCAAAGAGAGTGAGATAAAAAGAGGCTTTGCGCCCGACATCGAAAGGTCATTCACGGTTCCGTAAACAGATAGTTCACCTATATCTCCTCCAGGAAAGAAAATTGGTGATACAACATAGGAATCGGTTGTAAAGGCAAATCTTTTTTCTTCAATTTCAAATACCGCAGAGTCATGTAAAACTTCAAGATACCTGTTTTTTAAAAAGGGAAAAAGGAATTTTTCTATTAAGTCTTTTGTTCCCTTACCACCGCTTCCCTCTGAAAGGGTTATAAATTCTTTCATGTTTCACTCCTTCGAAATACCATATTTTTTCATTTTGTATCTTAAAACTCTTTCTGATATACCAAGTTTTTCAGCAGCCTTTGTCTGTATCCAATTGTTTTCCTCAAGAGTCTGAATTATCATTTCTTTTTCGATTTTTTCAAGGGTCTCAACCAATTTCCCGCTTTTTGAATATTCTCTTTTAAAATTTATAAAAGTGGGGAGGTGTTCTCTTTTTATATATTCACCTTCACATAAAACACAGGCTCTTTCAATTATGTTTTCAAGTTCTCTTACATTTCCAGGAAAATGGTATTTCATAAGTGACTTAAGAGCCTCATCGGTTATACCTTTTATCTCTTTACCTTCTCTTTTTGAATAAATTTTTATAAAATAGTCAACTAATAAGGGAATGTCCTCTTTTCTTTCCCTTAAAGGTGGAATGTGTATTCTAACCACATTTAATCTGTAATAAAGGTCCTCACGAAACTTTCCTCTTTTCATCTCTTCTTCAAGATTCTTGTTTGTTGCACATATAATTCTCACATCAACAGGTATCTCTTCATTTGAACCGAGCCTCGTTATCTTTTTTTCTTCTATAACCCTTAATAGTTTTACCTGGAGGGATAAAGGTAAGTCTCCTATCTCATCAAGAAAAATTGCTCCACCAGAGGCAAATTCAAATTTGCCTATTCTTTTCCTCTCGGCTCCTGTAAAGGCTCCTTTTTCATGACCAAAAAGTTCTGCTTCAACCAGTGTTTCAGGTAATGAACTTATATGGACAGGGACAAATTTTTGATTTCTTCTTTTTGAAAGATAGTGTATAGCCCCTGCGATCAATTCTTTTCCTGTTCCGCTTTCGCCCGTTATAAGAACATTTGCATCACTTTTTGAGGCTTTGAAGACAATTCTCATAATTTCTTCCATTTTCCCTGAAGCATAAATCAATCTGTCATAGGAATATCTTTCCTTTAAGATTTCTTTTAATTTCTTAATCTCTTTTTTGAGATTCAGGTTCTCAATTGCCTTTTTTATTAAAATTAAAAGTTCGTCGGAATTAATGGGTTTTGTCAGATAATAAAAGGCTCCTTCTCTCATTGCCTCTACTGCATTTTTTATATCACCAAAAGCTGTAATTATTATGATGGGAACAAGAGGATTAATTTCCTTCAGTTTCTTCAGAACTTTCATTCCGTTTATGTCAGGTAATTTCTGGTCAAGCAGAACAAGGTCAATATCTTCTTTTTTAAATTCTTCAATACCTTCCCCTCCCCTTTCTGATTCAAAAACATTGTAACCTTCTTTTTCTAGCAATTTTTTTAGAAGTATTCTCTGATTTCTCTCATCTTCCATAATAAGTATTTTCATTTTTCTTGTAAATAAACTTTAAAAATTTTTTCTCTTCCCTGATGAAGTTCTATTTTACCACCATGAATTTCCAGTATTTTCTTTGTAAGATAAAGACCGACCCCCATCTCATTTTTTGTGGAAAAAAAAGGTTCAAATATTTTTTTAACTTCTTCCTCAGGAATCTTTTCTCCGTTATCCATAAAGTTTATAATTTTAAATCCCCTTTTCTTCTCTATCCATATTTTTAAATTCTTTGCGTTAGCCTCAAAACTGTTTTTAATTATATTATTAAAGGCAATAAAAAGTAAATCCCTGTCACCATAAACCGTTTCTTTTTCATTTATATTTAGAGAAATTGCAAGGTCTTTTAAATTTTCTTTTAAATAGGTTATGGATTCACAGAGCAATTCCTTTAAATTTATTTTTTCTTTTTTTACTTCCATTTTTGTCAGCACTTTCATGGCGTCCATAATCTTTCTCATTCTTTCAACTTCTCCCTGAAGAATACCCTCACTTTCTTTTTCAAGGGTTTTTGAAAGCAGAGACAGGGTATTCAAAGAATTCCTTATTTCATGAGCAAAGCCAGAGGATATTGCACTTATCTCCTTTAAAGATTCTACTTCTTTTTCTTTTTTCAAACTTAGTTTCTCAAATTTTAAAATTCCATAAAATGCAAAAAATTCCAGAAATCCAAAGATGAAAATTAAAACAATAAATATAAAGGTATTTCTGGATTTGAAATTTCCAAGAGGTTCAAGGGAAAAACCTGCTATAAATCTTTTGTCTCCCAGATTTCTTTCAATATGGTATATTTTTCCTGCGGGAGTTTCAATAAAATAGGTGCCTTCACCTTTTAAAGGCAAAAAACTTTCATAAACTGAAGTGTATAAAACAGGATTTTCTTTTTTATCCAGCACAGAGAAATAAACCATTTCTGAAAAGGAAAAAAGATTATTTAAAGCCTCATAAATTTCAAGAAGGGAGCCCCCCTTTTCTTCTGAAAGAGCAAGAACATTAAGGGTATCGAGAAAAATGTTAACAAGAAGATATGGTTTATCGTCAATTGCAACAAGGGTATGCGTGCTTTTATTCTTTAAATTTTCTTCGTAAAAAGAATTTATCTCCTTTTCATATTTCTTTAAAAGGGTCTTTCCATTAATTTTATCTTTTTTTATAAACCAGATTCCCTGAATAAGATTTTTCTCAAGAAAATCCTCAATTTTTTTATAGCTTTTAATTCCATAAAAAACTCTATCTTTAATTTCTTTTAATTTTAATTCCACTAAATTTTTTTCTCCTTCTATATACTGGTTGATTAAAAGAGTAAGCAGATCAAAATTGTTGTGGAATTTTTCTTTATAAAGACTTTCAATATTTTTATTTGAAAAATACACGGCAGTAAAGAGAAATAGAGCAAAAAGCAGGAAAACTCCACCAAAAAAAATAACTCTTTTTTTCATTATTTCAATTATATGTTAATTTTTTTAAAAAATCAAGCCGGCCTTTATGTTTAAAGCATTCTTTGTATATTCAAATTCCGAAATATTTGAAAAATTGAGTGTGTTTTCAAATTTTATATTTAAAAATAGATTTTTATTTAAAAACTTTAAAAGAGAAAGAGAATTTTTAATTTCTCTGTCATTTCTTTCATCGTAGATGAAATTCTCCTTACAAAAGGAGGAGTTGAAGTAAATTTCCATAGCTTTTCTGATGAAGATTTTCCTGAATTCAACTCCTGCTTTTAACTTTTCCCTGATGAAAGCTTCCTCAAAAAAGGGATCCTGAGTATAGGGATTTTCTGGAAGAAAAATGATACCATCTGGGAAATTAAAAAATTCATATTCTAAAGATATAAAAAAAGAATGTTCAAAGTTTAAAGGAAAATCAAAATTAACTCCTGCTTCATAAAAATAGAAATTTTTATCCAGAAAATCTTTGATGCCGTGGGATAAAAAGGGGATTAAAAAGAAGTAAGGCATTGGTATCGAAATTGATGCTTTTGTAAAAAATCTTTGTTCATCAAGAGAATGAGAGATAAATTCTTTTCTGAAAAATTCCAGATTAACTGATAAAGGACACCTCTCTTTCAGATATACTTTGTAGAAATTTCCTGCTGAAACTTGGACGTGTCTGTAAATTTTATAAAAGGGTGTGTGAAATATATAAAAATTTGCATAGATTTTATCTTTATTTCCAAAATTTTTAAAGGTAAATTTTTTGGCAACTTGAAGTAGATTTTCAAAAATCAGGGTTGAATCATCAAAATTTAGAAGGTAAAAATTCGTTTCATTTTCGAAAGAGAAAAATAAACTTTTATTTATATAACCTTCCAGGTTCAAAATGTTTCCATTTTCTTTTCTGTTTAAAAGGTAAAGGTTGTCAGTGAGTTCATATGAGAAAGAAAGGGCGGAAAAAGCATACAGATTTTTAAATAAAGGGAGGAGCAAAAGCGCCCCTCCCAATATATTCTTAAAATATCCTACCACCTTCCTTTACCTCCACCCATTCTTCTTCCAGGTTTCATCTGAGAAGGTCCAGGACCTTTCCTGCCACTCCACAGAGGAAATCCCTGCATATCCCTTAAAGTTATCTCTTCTTTTGTTTTCAGATTTCTCATTTCTCTTGCCATAATCATTTTTTCACCATCAAATCTTATTTCAGAGCCTCTTATTTCAAGTTCATCTCCTGGTTTTATTCTGTTTTGAAGATACCATGATGGAGCAAGCCTTACCCTCAAAATTTCACCATTTTGGAGTTTAACATTAGCCTCCATTAGAAGAGAAGGCGAGACAAGGTAAACCTCTTCAACCTTCCCTTTCACAGAAACCTCTGTCTGAGGATTATAAAAGCATCTTCTGGCACGTATTCTTGTTCTTATCCATAAAGGATTGTATGTTTCATCTCTTAATCTGAATCTAACATTGTTTTTAACCATTTCTTTCACCATAAAGACATTTCTGTAAGTATATTTTCCTGTAAGCGTTATCTTTTCACCTTGTTTAAAATCAGTATTCAAAAACCAGGAAGGTCCCAGATGTGCTGTAACCACTTCTCCCTTTTCTGTTCTCATGTCAATCGCAACCACATTTACATTACCTGATGGTGAAAGAACCTCATATCTTTTCACCACCTCTCCTTTTATCTCCATCTCCTGCGAGGATAAACTGCTCATCCCCGCAAGGAGCATTGTCAGTGTTAAAAGTTGTTTCATTTTGCACCTCCTTTTCACCTGATTTATATATATGAAATTTTTGTGCCAAACTTAAAAACTACTGATTACCAGTGATTTTTTAACTTCTATAAATCGACAATTTTTGAAACCCGACAGATTTGTCGAACTAATTCAACCTTTTCATCAAGATAATTCCAGCAATTAAAGAAATTATATTTGGAAACCATATTGAAATCCATGCATTTACCTTACCCGCATCAGCAAGTTCTTCTCCTCCTACAAGGCATATATAATAAAAGGTGAATATAAAAAGGCTTATACCGAATGCTGTTCCATATCCTCCTTTACCAAATCTTTTTGCTATGGGAATACCTATTAAAATGAATACTATGCTTGCAAAGGAGATTGCAAATTTTTTGTGAAACTCTACCTCAAGTCTTTGAATCTGCAGTTTTATGTATTTGTTGTACTTCTCAACCTCTGCTTTTTTTCTAAATTTTTTTATATCTTTCAAAATCATATTGATGTTCATTTCTCTGTCGCTTCTTGATGTCCTTATTTTTCTGACATCCTCTTTTTCCAGCGGTATCTTCATGGTATATTTTCCGAAATCTATTTTTCTTAAAATTTCTTTGTCCTTTCCTGTTTCCTGAATAAAACCTTTTTCAAGTTTAAGAACAAGAAACCTGTCTTTTTCTGAATAAATTTCCCCTTTATCCGCAACTATTATTCTGTAACCTTCTTTTGTTTTCTCGTTTATCTTCACATCTTTTATCTCGGATGTTTTTTCATCTTTTCTTGATATATATATTTTATAGTTATCAATTTGATTGAATATGCCTTCTTTTAATTGAATTGTTGGTCGCGATTGATATATATCAAAGAGCAAATTTTTCAGCTTGTGATTGCTCTCCGGAACTGTGTAGGCATCAAAAAAGAACATTCCTGCAAAAAGCAGAATTGAGAAAATAAAAGGTCCTCTTGAAAGCCTGAAAAGAGAAATACCACAGGAAGAATAACCTATAAGCTCAAAGTCCTGAGCAAGCCTTCCATAAAGAGAAATGGACGCAACCAGGACAGCCATTGGAACTGTAAGGGCTATCATAAAGGGAAGTGAGAAACCTATAACCTTGAGAACCTCCATTCCTGGAACATTTTTTTTAATCAAAAGGTCTGCAATGTCAAATAATTTGTCAAGAAGTAAAATCATCAATAGAAAAAGATTTGCGCCGATAAAGCTGAGAAGAAAAGATTTTAGTATATGAAAATCTATTCTTTTAATAATAAAGTTCTTCTTCCACTGTTGCTATAACAATATCAACCTTTGTGCCCTTTGGAACTTTTTTCCCTGCCCTCGGTGACTGGTCAATTATCATGTTCTCAGGGTGTTCTGTTGATAGAACTCTTTTTACTTTACCTGCATCAAGCCCCCTTCTTTCCAGTAAACTCAGGGCTCCTGGAAAGTATTTCCCCACAAGATTGGGAACTATCACAAGGGAAGCACCTGAACTCACAAAAATTGTAATCGGTGTATTCTTTGCAACATTAGACCCCTCAGCAGGAAGGGTCTTGATCACATATCCCTTTGGTATTGAATCACTGTTTACCTTTTTTATTTCACCTATTACAAGTCCGGTATTGATTATCTGGTTCTGAGCAGCTGAAAGTTGAAGTCCTTTAACAAAGGGGATCTTTACCATCTCTTCCATTTTTTTCTCGCCCTCGCCTGCAATATATACATGTATTATTCCACCTTCAGGTAAAACAGAACCAGGAAGTGGCGACTGTCTCACAATTACTCCCTTTGGATATTCACCTGACGGCTCTTCTCCATCCACAACAAGGAAAAGCCCCTTTTGTTCAACAGTCAATTTTGCCTGATTTGGATGAACACCCTTTAAATCAGGAACCTCTATTTTAGTCCTTGTCTCCTTCACCGCTTCCTTTGTTATACCCCAGCCCGCAGGAGGAGGTAGTTTTGGCATTATGAAAAAGTAAAACCCGAAACAGATTATAACCGCAGAAAGAATGGACATAAAAAGAGAAATCCATATAACTTTTACTGCATCAATCATTTTCCTGCCTCCTGTAAAATTAAGCTAATATTATAAACTGATAACATCTTCAATTTCTATTTTTTCATCAGGAATACACATAGAAATACCCATTCTATCATTATCCATTATTTCATTCAATGTATCATTAACCTCTTTAATACTCAAATCCTTAACCTTTTGCATAACAGTGTCAACATCAATGTAATTTGATAAATAAATTTCAAGATTTGCAAGCCTTAAAAGCCTTGTTGATGTGTTTTCAAGGGAAATTGCAAGATTCCCCAGAGAAAAACTCTTTGCCCTTTCAAGTTCTTCTTCTTTAAGACCCTCCTCTTTAATTTTTCTTAATTCCTCCTGTATCACTTTAAATGTTTTTGAAAGATTTTTTAAGTCAACCGAAAAGGAAATTCCAAAAATACCTGTATCCGAATGGAAGTCAACAAAAGAAGAAATTGTGTATACAAGACCGAGTTCTTCCCTCAGTTTCTGGAAAAGCTTTGAACTCATATTCCCACCTATAACACTGTTTGAAATCATGAGGTGATATCTTCTCTCATCTGCAAAACCAAATGTTCTGAATGCAATCATACATTGAACCTGTCTTAAATGGGGGTAAATTTTCTTCCTCAGCAGGGGTTTTCTAAAGGGAAATGATGTCCTTTCTTTAAGTTCATTTGCTTTCTTTAATTTGAAGTGGTCCTGGATGTGTTCAACAAACTTCTCATGCTCCACATCACCTGCAGCAATTATAACAAGATTTTCAGGCAAAAAAATACCTGACCAGTAATCCAGAATATTTTCCCTTTTGAATTTCTTTATACTTTCTTCTGTTCCAAGTATTTCTTTTGATAGAGGATGTCCGAAAAAAAGGGATTCATAAACCATTGAATGGAGATTTTCATCGGGATCATCCAGGAATTCCTTATATTCTTCTAAAACAACATTTCTTTCTTTTTCAATATCATCTTTTTTGAACAGGGGATGAGAAAATAAATCTCCTATCACATCAACTGCAATTTCAAGGTCTTCACCCGGTATTTTTGAGTAAACAGCCATCATCTCCTTGGCAGTAAACGCATCAAGCATCCCACCTCTATCCTCAACTTCTTTTGAAATCTCATAAGGATTCCTGTTTTCTGTCCCTTTAAAAATCATATGTTCAATAAAATGTGTTATACCTCCAAGGTTTTAAGGCTCGTCTCTTGTGCCTCTTAAAAGAAAAGCTCCCAGCGAAACACTTTTAAATCCAGGAATTCTTTCAGAAACTATTTTTAAACCCGATGAAAGGATTGTTTTATTATAGAACCTGTTTTCTTTTCTCAACTTCTATTGACCCTTTTTCAATTGCTGCTTTTCTTGAAAGTTTTAATCTTCCCTGTTCATCAATTCCAAGAACCTTAACCATTATCTCATCACCTACTTTGACAATCTCGTCTGCTCTTTTAACTCTTTGTTTAGAGAGTTCTGAAACATGGACAAGTCCTGTTTTGCCGCGAGAAATTTCAACAAATGCACCATAGGGTGCAACCTTTACCACTTTACCCATGTAAACCTTACCTACTTCAATATCCTGAACTATCTCCTCAATTGTTTTTTTTGCCTCTTCAATATTCTCGTATTCTGAACCATAAATAGTAACCTTACCGGTTTCATCATCAATATCTATTTTAACATCCGTTTTTTCAATAATCTTCCTGATAACTCTACCACCAGGACCTATAACTTCACCTATTCTCTCTCTGGGTATAAAAAAAGCGGTTACCTTTGGGGCAAACCTGGAAAGCTTTTTTCTTGGCCTTTCTATTGTTTTGTCCATTATGTCCAGTATAAAAAGCCTCGCATCCTTTGCTCTTTCAAGAGCCTCTTTGAATAAATTAAAGGGGAGCCCTTTTCTTTTTAAATCCAGTTGAATCGCGGTTATTCCTCTTCTTGTTCCTGCGACTTTAAAATCCATATCTCCAAAATGGTCTTCAGCACCTATAATATCTGTCAGCAGAATGTAATCATCTTTTTCCTCCATAAGCCCTATTGAAATTCCTGCAACCTGTGATTTAATAGGAACACCTGCATCCATAAGAGAAAGCGATGCACCACAAACCGTCGCCATCGAAGAAGAACCGTTTGATTCAAGGATATCTGAAACCACCCTTATAGTATAGGGGAAATTATTCTCCATGGGGATTAACGGTTCAACCGCTCTTTCTGCCAGATTTCCATGCCCTATTTCTCTTCTGGAAGGCCCCCTTAAGGGCTTTATTTCTCCTGTTGAGAAAGGTGGAAAATTATAATGAAGCATAAATCTTTTTGTTTCTTCTCCTTCAAGTTCAGAGAGTCTTTGTTCGTCTTCCTTTGTTCCGAGAGTGGTAACAACAAGTGCCTGGGTTTGACCTCTTGTAAACAGTGCGGAGCCATGGGTTCTCGGCAATATTCCCACCTCACAACTAACAGTCCTTATTTCTCTGTCTTTTCTTCCATCCATCCTGATTTTATCAGAGAGGGTTTTCTCTCTCACTATTTTTCTTTCTGTTTCATAAAGAACGTATAAAATCTGTTTTTCTTTTTCCGGAAAAATTTCTGAAAGGTTTTTGACAATCTTTTCTTCAGATTCTTTTAAAATCTTTTCCCTCATTGTTTTTTCGGGCATAAAAAGAGCATCTTCAAGTTCTTCTCTATATTTTTTTATTTCCTCATATATCTCTTTTTCAGGAATTATTCTCTGCCCTTCTTTTTTTTCTTTGCCTATCTTATCCCTAAGGGTATTCTGAATTTTTATGATATCGTTTATATAAGGCATTGCAAACTCTATTGCATTGCACAAGATATCTTCTGTGACTTCCTTTCCCTGAAATTCAATCATCACTATTTCATCATTTTTACCGGCAAGCAAAAGATTAAAATCACTTTTTTCAATCTCTGACCTTGATGGATTTATTACAAATTTTCCATCAATAAACCCCACTCTTACAGCACCTATTGGACCTTCAAAAGGAATATCAGAAATTGTAAGGGCACAGGATGCGCCAAGGATGCCAAGCAAGTCTCCTTCCTGTTCCATATCATAGGACAAAAGATAAATGATGACCTCTATGTCTTCAACAAAATTTTTGGGGAAATGAGGCCTTAACACCCTATCAACAGCTCTTCCATATATTATCTCTCTATCTCTGGGCTTACCTTCTCTTTTGAAAAAACCGCCTGGAATTTTACCTGCAGCGTAGGTTTGCTCTCTATATTCCACAAGAAGTGGTAAAAAATCTCTTTCTTCTTCTGATTCCTTAGAAACAACTGTGACAAGTATTACACTGTCACCATATTTCAGGATAACGCTTGAATCAGTTTGCTTTGCTATTTTACCTGTTTCAAAAACAAGTTCTTTGTCATCTATTTTATACTTCGCAACTTCCATAATCTATCATTTCCTCATCTTTTGCAAAACTTCTTTATATTTATCAAAATCTTTTCTTTTGAGATATCTCAGAAATCTTCTTCTTCTTCCAACAAGCTTTATAAGTCCATATCTTGAATGAATGTCTTTTTTGTGCTTTTTCAGATGCATTGTTATATCTTTTATCCTTTGTGTAAGGATAGCTATCTGAACCTCTACAGAGCCTGTATCCTTCTCATGTGCTCTGAATTTTTCAATTATATTTTGTTTAACTGTTTTTTCCATGAGTTACCTCCTTTATTTTCCTCACATCTTCTTCTATTTGCATCTTAAGGGATTGGATTTTCTTAAATCTTTTACTTTCCCTTAAAAATTTTTTGAATTTAATTTTTATTTCTTCACCGTACAGGTCTCCATCAAAATCCAGAATATAAGCCTCTATAATTCTCTCACTTCCACCCAGCGTAGGACTTTTGCCCACATTAATAGCAGATATATAAGTCTTATTCTCCAGATTAAGCTCACCCATATAAACCCCCTTTCGAGGCAAAATTTTTACCTCTGGAACCTCAATATTCACTGTTGGAAACCCGATTTTTCTTCCTATTCTCTTACCACAGGCTACTTTGCCTTTTAACTCATAAAATCTTCCTGTAAATTTTTTAAACTCTTCCATTTTCCCTTTTTTCAAAGCCCTTCTTAAAGAGGAACTTGATATCTTCCTGTTACCCTCTTTTTCATAGGGAAGAAGAACTAATATTATATTGTTTTGAATGCAAAATTTCCATAAAGAGGGTGTATTACCCTGAGCCCTTTTTCCAAAAGTATGGTCAGGTCCTGCAACCCATACACAAGGTTTAAATTTATTATTAATTATTCTTAGGAACTTTCCATAAGGAAGATTCCTGAGATTTTCATCAAATTTTAAGAATACAAGAAAATCAATATCAAACTCTTTTATTATACAAATCTTCTCATTCTCATCGGTCAGGACAAAATCCTTCTTTCCCTCGATAAAGACTCTGGGATGGGGAGAAAAGGTAATTAACATAGAGGGTTTTTCCCTTTCAAGTTCTTCAATTATTCTGATATGTCCCTTATGAAGCCCATCAAAACTGCCCACACTGATGGACCTGACCCTGCACTTTTCAATATCCTTTAAACTGGTGAAAATAACTTTCATTCTTTGAAGATGATTTTCTTGGGTAAAAGTTTGTTACCGGAAATCTGACCCACTCCTATAAAACTACCCCTGTTATCATAAACCCTTACAAAAGACAGCTGTCTTACCCCGTGGGAAAATTTCATAAAAGAACTTGTTCTCAATGTACTACCTTTTTTAAAATTCTCGGTCCCTTTTTCTTTTAAATAAATTTCAGGAAAATGTAAAATACCATAATCAACAGGGAGAATTTCTTTTTCAATATTTTTTTCTTTTTCTGTCACAGCCTCTTTTATTGAAAAATGACCAACTCTTTCTCTTATAAGTTCTTCAACAATACCCACAGTCCCTATTTTTTCTCCTATATCCTTTGCCAGTGTCCTTATATAAGTTCCTTTTGAGCACTTTACTCTCACCTTACATTTAGGCATTGAAAACTCAAGAAGTTCTATCTCTCTTATAAAAACCTTTTTAGGTTTTGCCTGAAGTAAAATTCCCTCCTTTGCAAACTCATAAAGTCTTTTCCCTTTTCTTTTTACGGCTGAAAAAGGAGGAGGAATCTGTTCAATAAATCCCTCAAATTCTTTTAAAATTTTCACAAAATATTCTCTTTTTATATCTGGAACCTCTTTTTTTAGAATCACCTCTCCTGTGATATCCCAGCTGTCAGTTAAAATCCCAAACATTATATCAGCAACGTAAACCTTTTCAAGTTCCATGACAAAAGACAGCAGTCTTGTTGCCCTGCCAAGTCCAACGACAACAACACCTGAAGCGTTGGGGTCAAGATTACCTGCATGACCCATCTTCTTTTCCTTTATCTTGTCCTTGAGAAATCTTATACAGTCATAAGTTGTCCATCCCTTAGGCTTGTTGAAATTAATGAAGCCATCCATCTTTCTCTTCTTCCTTGACTTTCCTGAATTTAATTTGCGGTATTTCCCTTATAAAGACCTTTTTTGATATTTTTCTTCTTATGTATCCCTTTGCTCTATCCAGGGCTTCTCTTATTTCTCTGTCTTCCTTATCTCTTAGAAAGGAATAATAAACTGTTGCCCATTTCAAATCATCTGAAACCTCTACCTTCAAAACCCATATATCTCTCAGCCTCGGGTCATTTATCTCCTCTCTGAAAATTTCTGATATTACCTCAAGCAAAAGAGGACCTATTCTCTGGCTTCTTTTATAAGGTTTCATATTAAAAATATTCCTTTTTAAAGTCGAGTATCTCAAAATCAGGGTTATCCTTTAAAAAATCAAATATTTTCTGGACTCTGGAATTTAAGAAGTGTGTATCCTTACCTGCAAGTGCAATTATAAATTTACTCCTCTGCCACATGTTTTCATAATCAACTTCTGCAATTGATATTTTAAAATTATTCTGCAGACTATCTTTTATGCTCTTAACCACTTTTCTTTTATCTTTCAGACTTCTACAATAGGGAAGAAAAATTTCAAAGACGATTTTACCCGCTATCATTCAAGTTTCTTTTCAACCTTTATTTCTCTGTAACACTCTATCACGTCACCTTCTCTTATCTGATCAAAATCTTTAATCTTAATACCACATTCATAACCTTCAGCCACTTCTCTAACATCCTCCTTAAATCTTTTAAGAGACTCAATCTCACCTTCAAAAACAATCTTGCCTTCTCTTACGAGTTTAACTCTGGAATCCCTTGTAATTTTACCTTTTATAACCATACATCCTGCAATTCTACCAACCTTTGATATTCTGAACACCCTTCTTATTTCAACTTCTCCTGTTTTTTCGAGTTTTACTTCAGGTTCAAGTAGGCCCTCCAGTAATTTTCTCACATCATCTATCACCTCATATATAACACGGTATTCCTTTATTAAAACACCTTCCCTTTTTGACGCTTCTTTTGCTTTAAAGTCAATGCCTGTGTTGAATGCTATGATTATTCCTTTTGCTGCTGAAGCGAGAAGAACATCCGATTCAGTAACAATACCAACCCCTTTATGCACAATAAGACTTCTCACTTCTTCATATTCAAGTTTTGACAGAATATCTGAGAGGGCATCCGCAGAACCCTGACAATCAGCCTTTATTATCAGGGGAAGTTCTTTTAATTCACCTTTTCTTATTTTTTCCTGTATGTCGGTAAGAGCTCTGTAAAGTTCCCCCCTTGCAATCTGTTCTTTTTTTAATAGCTTTTTCTCTTCAGCAACTTTTTTTGCCTCTTTCTCATCTCCAAAGGAAATCAGCATATCTCCTGCTTCAGGCAATTCCTCAAGTCCCTGAATCTGAACCGGTGTTGAAGGTGGCGCTTCAAAAACTTTCTCTCCCCACTCGTTGTACATTGCCCTTACTCTTCCACAGGTGCTTCCAGCAACCACAAAATCACCCACCTTTAAAATGCCTGCCTGAACTATAACCGATGCAAGAGGACCTTTACCCCTATCAAGTCTGGACTCAAGTATAACTCCTCTCGCACTGGTATCAACAGATGCAAACAGTTCCATCTCCTCTGCCTTAACCAGAATTGCATCAAGAAGCTCTTCAATTCCTTCGCCTGTTATTGCAGAAACATTGACCGTCATCGTATCACCACCCCAGTCCTCGGGAACAAGGCTGGAATCCGCAAGCTGTCTTTTGACAACTTCTGGGTTTGCATTGGGTAGGTCAATTTTATTAATAGCCACTATTATAGGAACTTTCGCAGCTTTTGCATGAGAAATTGCCTCCTTTGTCTGCTCTTTTATTCCCTCATTGGCTGCTACAACAAGAACCACTATATCAGTCACCTGGGCACCTCTTGCTCTTAAAGCAGTAAAAGCCTCATGACCCGGTGTATCTATGAAGGTTATTTTTTCGTCATGATGTTTCACCTGGTACGCACCTATGTGCTGAGTTATTTTCCCATACTCCTTAGAAGCCACATCGGTTTTTCTAACATAATCCAGAATAGTGGTTTTACCATGATCTACATGTCCCATAACCGTAACTACAGGTGGTCTTTTGACAAGTCTGCCTTCTTGTCTTTCTTCCTTTTTCTCTTCCAGTTCCACAAGTTTTGCCTCATAGCCAAAATCTTCTGCTACAATAGAAATAGTATCCACATCAATGATCTGATTCATGGAAACAAAAAGTCCCATGTTTATGCACTTGTGAATAATTGCACTGGGAGGAACTGCAAGCATTTTTGCGAGTTCGGCAACAGTCAAGGGACCCGAAATCTTTAATACTTTCTTTTTTTCCTCAACAATTTTTTTACTCTCTGAGTCCTTTTTGTGCTTCTTCTTTACCTTTACTCCTCTTTCTATAATTGCCATTGTCTTTTTTATCTTTTCCTGGACTTTCTTATCATCAAATTTTTTAACCTTTTCTTTTTCTTCTTTCTCTTCGGTCTTTATACCCAGGATTTCCCTTTTCCTTTTTAAACTTTCCTCCTCCTTTTTCTTTTCCTCCTCAAGCTTCCTCTTTATCTTCTCTTCAACTTCTTTCTCCACTACGCTTCTTATAGATTTTACCGGGTAACCCTCTTTCCTCAATAGCTCTTTCAAAGCCTTTGAAGAAAGACCCAGTTCCTCAGCCAGCTTTATAACACTCCTACCTTCCTTTTTTATCTCTTTTTTGCCTGTCTTCTTTTTAGTTTTAACAGTTTTTTTTGCTTTTGTTTTTTTTCTGACTTCTGATTTCCCTTTAGCCTTTACTTTTGATTTTGTCTTCGATGCTGGTTTATCTTTTTTCTTGGTTTTTTTCTCTGTCTTTTTTTTCATTTATTCTCTCTTTCTTTTCATTCAAACAGGGTTTTATTTTCCTCAATTATTTTATCAATTTCGCTTTCATCGGCTATAAGCTTTGCACTTTTTAACCTGCCAATTAATTCTTCAATAGAAAAAACCCCGTCAACTTCCTTCGCAAGAATCGCTTTTGTTTCGTGATCAAGATTGAGTTTCTCAACAGGCACTTTTTTCTTCCCGTCATACTCACTTTGAGAAAGAACCCATATTTCTTTACCAACAAGTTTGGACGCGAGTAAAACATTTTGAGAGGCGGTTCCTTTTGCAACCCTTATTTCCTCATCAGGGACAACCGCTGTAATTTTGTCTTCTTCAATATTAACATTAACAGGATGTGCAGGAGAGAGTGCCCTTGCTGCAAAGGTAAGCATATCAGGGTCCCACTTTATTACATCTATTCTTTCGCCTGACAGTTCTTTTGTAACTGATTGAATTCTCGTGCCCTTAATTCCCACACAGGCTCCAAGAGGGTCAATCTTTTCATCTTTAGAATGGACTGCAACCTTTGCTCTTTCACCAGGAAATCTCGCTATACCTTTTATTTCTATTATTCCCTCCATGAGTTCAGGAACTTCCAGTTCCATAAGTTTTTTTAAAAAATCAGGGTGGGTTCTTGAAAGCTTAACAAAGGGTCTTTTACCTTTTGTATCTATTTCCAGAATAATTGCTCTTATGTTCTGTCCGGGTCTGTATCTTTCTTTTTTTATCTGTTCCTCAGGAGGTAAAAAACCTTCAACCTTTCCAAGACCCACATATATTCCTGTTTTATCAACCTTCTGAACCATCCCGGTTATTATTTCTCCAACCCTCTCTTCAAAGCCTTTGTATATGTGCTGCTTTTCAGCCTCCTGTATTTTTTGAAGAAAGATCTGTCTCATCCTTAATATAACACTTCTCCCTATTTCGCTTTTAAGGTCTACAGGCACCTTTATCCTGACACCAGGAACAGCAAGAGGATAATATTCTCTCGCCAGATCAAGTTTTATCTGATATCTGTGGTCATCAATCTCCTTCACAACTTCTTTTTCAACCTTCATATCTATTTTACCTGTTTTTGCATCAATTTCAACCTCTATGGGGTAATCCGGATCCCTGTATACTCTTCTTATAGCAAAAACAAAGGACTCCCTTAAAGAACTCACAACAAATTCTCTGTCAAGCCCTCTTGTTCTTGTAATTTGGTCTATTAACTCTTTAATTTCAAAACTTTCCATTTTTATCCCACTCCGTAAGCTGTGTTTTTTTAATTTCACTGAAATTTATGTAAATAAGGTTATCTTCTCTTTCAAGGGTTATCTTATTATCATTTACATCAACAAGGGTTCCTGTCTCTTCTTTACCTTCATTACAAACAACTCTCACATGCTTGCCTTTCGCCCATTCAAATTCCCTCTTTTTTCTGAGAACTCTATCAAGCCCGGGTGATGAAACTTCAAGAATATAATCCAGTGGAATTGATTTCAAATAAAGGAGTTCTGATATTTCTTCGGCCAGTTTTTTAGTGTCTTTAACAGTTATACCTGAGGGTGAATCAACAAAAATTTCTATTTTACCTTTTCTACCCCTTCCCTTCCAGTTTATATCCACAAGTATGTAACCTTCTTCTTTTAAAAAGGGCTCAATAATCTCTTCTATCTTTTTTTCAATTTCTTCTTTTTCAAAGGTTTCCATTTTTCAAAAGTTCTCCTTTAATATTTTGAATTTTATCATAAATTTCATTCCCATCTGTCTCAATACTTTCCTTTGTTTTTCTCACTCTGATTTCAAAAAGGTTTTTTTCCATAAACTTCCTTCCGATTGTTATTCTTAATGGAATTCCCAGAAGATCAGCATCTTTAAATTTAACTCCGGGAGTTTCATCTCTGTCATCCATTAAAACCTCTTCGCCTTTCTGGACAAGCTTTTTATAAAGCCTATCGGCTTCATCTTTTATTCTGCCCCTCATTTCAAGAGGAAGAATATGTATGTCAAAAGGCGCGATTGATAAAGGCCAGACCATACCGTCTTCGTCAGCATATAACTCCTGGGCAGCAGCCATTATTCTTCCAAGTCCTATACCATAACTACCCATTATAACAGGTTTTAATTGCCCATCTTTATCAGCATAATACACATCCATTGTCTCAGAGTATCTTGTTCCAAGCTTGAATATGTGACCAAGTTCTATTGCGTTTTTTATTTCAAGTGGTGATTTACATTTAGGACAAAGGTCACCCTGCTTAACCTTCCTTATATCAGCAAATTTCTTGACTTCAAAGTCAACCCCGGGAGTAACTCCTACAATATGGTAATTGTCTTCATTTGCACCAACCACACCGTTTTTAATACCCTTAACAGAGTAATCTCCCACTATTTCATCCACATTAATTTCCAGAGGACCGACAAAGCCTGCAGAAACCCCGAATTCTTCCAGAATTTCTCCAGATTCAAAAATTCTAACTTCTCCTCCAAGAACCCTTGCAAGCTTTGCTTCATTTATCTCACAATCCCCTCTTACCAGGGCAAGGACTTTCTTTCCGTTTCTTTTAAACAGTATACTCTTTATTATCTCTCTGGATGTAACACCGAGAAATTCAGAAACTTCCTGAACACTCCTCACATCAGGGGTATGAATTTTCTCTTTACTTTTATACTTACCTTCGATTTCCTCATTCATCGGGTATGCCTCTGCTATTTCAAGGTTCGCTGAATAAGAACATTCATGGCATATTGCAAGAGAATCTTCTCCAGATGATGACTCTACCATAAATTCATGGGATTCCTTACCACCCATAACCCCTGTTGATGCTTCAACAATATTAAATACAAGACCACATCTTTTAAAAATTTTGGAATAAGCATCGTAGTGAAGTTCATAACTCTTATCAAGTTCCTCCCATGTTGCATCAAGAGAATAGGAATCTTTCATTGCAAATTCTCTGCATCTTAAAAGCCCTGCTCTGGGTCTTGGTTCGTCTCTGAATTTTGTCTGAATCTGATACCATATCTGGGGCAAATCTTTATAGGACCTTATTTCTTTCTTTATTAATTCTGAAACAACCTCTTCATGGGTGGGGGCAAGAGATAAGTCTCTACTCTTTCTATCCTTTAATCTGAACATATCGTCTCCAAAAGATATCCATCTACCTGATAATTCCCATAACTCCCTGGGAATTAAAGAGGGATAATAGAATTCCTGTGCACCAATTCTTTCCATTTCTTCCCTTATTATCTGTGATACTTTTTTAAACACTCTCCACCCAAGAGGCAAAAATGCATAAACTCCTGATGCAACCTGTCTTATAAAACCACCTTTTAAAAGTAGAATATGACTCTTTATATCTCCTTCCCTGGGAATTTCTCTCAAAGTTGGTATAAAACTCTTTCTCCACTTCATAGTTTTTTATTTTAATTGATAAGGGGTTCTAAAATCAACAGGATTACTATTGTTTCAGGATATATAGCTTAAATCATAGCTCTCAGTGTATATTCTTCTTATGTTTTCAATCTCAATCTTATCAAGACCAAAATTGGGAAATTTCTCAGTTAAAAGTCCATACTCTCTGACCATCCTGTCTATATCACTTCTTTCAACGCCATACTCTTTAATAGAAATCAAAAGACCTGTTTTTTCAAGATAGCTTTTGAAAAGTTCTTCTATATCATCTATACCATATATGTTTTCAAACCTTTTTATATTTTCAGGAAATTTTTGTTTCATAACCCTTATAAAGGGAACAAGGAGCATTGCAAGACCCACGGGATGAGAAATATTATCATAAAACCCTGATAAAACATGTTCGACCCAGTGCATCATTGCCGAACCTCCTATTCCTCTGGTGGGTATCCCACAAAGAGCAAGAGATGATATATAACACAGATTTACTCTTGCCTCTTTATCTGCTGGATTATTCTTAATTCTCAGGGTCATCTCCATTGCACCCTTTATAAGTAAAACTGCAAATCTATTGGGTATATAGCCTTCCTCTTCAGCAGAAAGAAAAGGCTCAAGCATGTGAGTTATCATATCAATTGAACCTGCTGCAAGATAGAAAAAAGAAAGGTGTTCTGTGAACTGAGGGTCAACAATTGATATCTGAGGATAGGTATAATCACTTCTGAAAAACCACTTCTTTTTTTCTCCGGAATGTGTAATTACTCCGCCGGGGTTGTATTCAGAACCTGATGCAGGTATGGTTGATACCAGAATTATTGGTAGGGCACCTCTCTCAGGTTCTCTCTGAAGCATCATATAATCCCATATACTTCCTTTATTTTTCACTACAATTGCTATTCCTTTGGATGCGTCCATCACAGAACCACCACCAATACCAATTATAAAATCACAGCCCTGTTCCCTCGCAATCTCTGCACCTTGATCCACCTCATCAACTTTTGGATTTGGTGTAATATTATCATAATGAACAAAATCAATTACCTTTTCTCTCAAATTTGAAAATATCCTGTCAAGAAATCCCTTCTCCTTTAAAAATCTTTTACCCGTAACAAGAAACGCCTTTTTACCCAGCCCTCTGGCTTTTTCTCCGAGAATATCAATTGAATTGTATCCAAAATAGTATCTTGTCGGGAGATATAAAGAGAGATTTTTCATCACCTTTCCTCCTTTTTAAGCATCTTTTTCAAAGCAGAAAGAGGGGTTTTAATCTCCATTTCACAATCACATTTTTCAGTATTTCTATTTTTGCCACATACAGGGCACAAACCCCTGCAATTTTCCTGACATAGAGGTTTCATGGGCAAAGCAAGCAAAATAAGTTCTCTTACAAGAGGAACAAGGTTCAGAACAGGCTCATTAAGATATATTGTATTTATATCATCTTCCTGTATCTCAACATCTCTTTTTTTCAAAAGTCTGTCTCTTCCTATTTTAATATAGTACTCACCTTTTTCTTCAAAGGTTCTGTTAAACCTCTCAAGGCACCTTGCACATTCGAGATTCACCTTTGTCTTTACATTTAGTTTTAAAAAGTATTCCAGCCTTGACTTTGTTATAAATCCCCTCACTTCAAACTCTTTAACCACTATTCCTGATTTTTTTCTTATTTCAAGAATCTCACTTCTTTGCTTTCCAAAATCAAAACCTGTCTTTCCTTCTTTCAAATCTCTAATCTGTATTTCCATAACAAACTCCTTTTTGAAATAAATTTATTTTTTAATTTTACCATAAAATAATTCTTATTTACAAACGGTTTGCAAGAAACACGTGATTATTTCTTTTTTAACTGTTTTTACCGAATTATCAAAAGACCTTCACTTTCCTGCAACCAATGTTAATTTTTCTGAGGAAACACTAAATTTTTCAGGGAGTAATTTCTAAAAACCATAAAATTTAAATTTTTTAAATCCCGAATTTCTCAAAAAATATATCCATTGCATGGGTGTGAATATGCGAAAATTGATACTTTTAATCTCCCCCTTCTCTTATAAATGTGTTATCTATTCGGGTTAAATTTTTGACGAGATAATTAGAGAGTTTGATTTTTTTTACTCTAAAGTTTTATAATTATTCCTTTAATGAATGTCTTATTAAGAGAAAGTTTCTGGAATATACCTGAAGCCTTAAAGGTTTCATTCTATTTGCTTGCTCTTTTTGCCACATTGGTTTTTGCATATGGTATTTACCTGCACATAAAATTCTGGAACTCTGGAAGAGGAGAGCTAAAGCCAAACTGGAAAAAAGGAATCCTGAATTTCATAAAGTATTCTTTTTTGCAAATAAGACTCCTGTATGAAAAATTTGCTGGAATTATGCACCTGTTGATTTATGCAGGTTTTATTATACTGTTCTTAGGAACATTAACACTGACAATTCAGGAAAGGATAACAGAACCTTTTTTCCGGAATCATTTTTTAAAGGGTGTCTGGTTTTTAATATTTGAATTCACCCTCGACCTGTTTGCCCTGTTTTTTATAACAGGTATTTTAACAGCGATTATAAGAAGATATTTCATAAAGCCAAAAAGGCTCACCTATGATATCGATTTTCAGATAGTTGTCTGGCTGTTATTTTTAATAGGAATTACAGGAATTCTTGTTGAATCCTTCAGAATTCTGGGAGCAAAAACACCTTCTGCCAGTTTCTCTTTTATGGGCTATATTCTCTCTCTTCCTTTCAAAAGCTTATCCTTAGAAATGGTTAAGAAATTACACCTGAGCTTATGGATAATACACGCAATTCTTTCTCTTGGATTTATTGCATATATACCTTTCTGTTCCCTGTCTCACATAATTTTTTCCCCTGTAAATCATTTTTTCCAGGACACAGAAAAAAACCATATTCAAAAAATAGATTTTGAGAAGGAAGAGTTCTTTGGTGTCCAGAAATTAAAGGATTTTGAAAAGAGAGAAATTCTGGGAATAGATGCATGTATAAAATGTGGAAGATGTTATGATGTTTGTCCTGCAGTAAGTGCAGGGACAGAGCTTTCACCAAAAAATGTTGTAGTTGAATTAAAAGAACTTTACTCAAAAAAGGATGTTGATGTAATCGACGGGATTGTTAAATCCGATGAAATTCTGCCATGCACAACATGCCTTCACTGTGTTAAGGTATGCCCTGTTTTTGTTCCAATTCTTGATATAATAATTGGTTTAAGAAGGTATTTGTCCCTCTCTCTTGGCATTCTCCCAAAAACAGCATCAGAAACTTTAAAAAATATTGAAAGATACGGTAATCCATTTGGAATAACAGAGGATAGATTTTCAAAGTTCAAAGATATTATAAAATTTGCCGAAGAAGGTAAAGAATACGATTTTATCCTGTGGATAGGCTGCCTTGGCGCCTTTGAACAGAGAAATCAGGAAGTTGTGAAAAATCTTCTGGAACTTTTAAATAATCTGGAGATAAACTATGCTATTATAAAAGAAGAAAAGTGCACAGGAGACAGTGCAAGAAGGCTTGGAAATGAATATCTATTTCAAATGCTTGCCGAAGAGAATATAAATAACTTAAAAAAATATAAGTTTAAAAAAATACTCACCTTCTGTCCCCATTGTTATCAGATTTTCAAAGAGGAATACAGAGAATTCGGAGCAGATTTTGGGGTTATTCATCATACACAGTTTTTGAAAGACTTAATTGATTCAGGCAAAATAAATTTAAAAGATAAAAGTATTAACTTTACCTATCACGACCCCTGTTATCTGGGTAGATATAATGGAATTTTTGATATTCCGAGAGAGATAATTAAAAAGATGGGAAAGATAAGAGAGCCTGATAGAAAAAAAGAGAACTCCTTCTGCTGTGGTGGAGGCGGAGGTGGTATGTGGCTTGAAGTCCCCTCAAAAGAAAAGATTAATGAAATCAGATTTTCAGAACTCAGTAAATCTGCAGAGAATATTGTTACAGCATGCCCTTACTGTCTTATGATGTTTGACTTAGCTAAAAAAGTTATCGGGAATGAAAATATTAATTTGAAAGACATATCTGAATATGTAAATGAGTTTTCTATTTGATTTTGGAAGTCTTTTAAGTATATATTTTTAAATCTTAAAATGCACAAGATAGAAATCCAGAAGATAGAAAAATTACAGAGCATAGCAAAGGACATCAGAAAAGATGTAATAAGAATGACAGGAGAAGCAGGTTCGGGCCATCCAGGAGGAAGTTTATCCTGTGTAGAAATCCTTGTTACATTATTTTTTCATATAATGAGACATGACCCTGCAAATCCTGAATGGAAAGATAGAGATAGATTTCTTTTAAGTAAAGGACATGGTGTTCCTGCCCTTTATGCTGTTCTTGCCAAATGCGGGTATATTGACCAGAATCTACTTCTGACATTGAGAAAATTTGGCAGCCCACTTCAGGGACACCCTGATAAAAGATTTTTACCTGTTCTTGAAGCCTCAACCGGTTCTCTTGGACAGGGGCTTTCTATTGGGGTTGGAATGGCTCTTGCAGGTAAAATAGACAAAAAGGACCATAAAGTTTATGTGGTAATAGGAGATGGTGAATCTCAGGAAGGTCAGGTATGGGAAGCAGCTATGTTTTGTTCTTTCCACAAACTTGATAATTTATGTGCGATAATGGATTACAACAAGTTTCAACTTGATGGAGCCATTAAGGAAATACTTGATATAGAACCGGTTGTTAATAAATGGAAGAGTTTTGGGTGGGAGGTTTTTGAAGTGAATGGACACAGTTTTGAAGAACTTATAAATGCTTTTGAAGAAGCTAAAAAGGTAAAGGGTAAGCCTCAAATTATAATTGCTCATACAATAAAAGGTAAAGGTGTTTCATTTATGGAGGAAAACAATTATTTCCACGGTAAAGCGCCAACAAAGGAGCAAAAGGAGGAGGCTTTAAGAGAATTAGGAAAAGACCCATGAGAGAGTGGAACCTGGGAAAACCAACGAGACAGGCATATGGTGAAACCCTGGCAGAACTGGGTGAAGAATATCCTGAGATAGTGGTTCTTGATGCGGACCTTTCCAAATCCACTCATACCTATATATTCGGGGAAAAGTTCCCTGAAAGATTTTTCAACTTCGGGATAGCAGAGGCTAATATGGTCTCTGCTGCTGCTGGACTTGCAGCATCGGGTAAAATTCCCTTTTGTTCTTCCTTCGCATGTTTTATGATAAACAAAGCCTTTGAACAGATAAGAATAGGAGTTGCAGGGAGCAGGTTGAATGTAAAGTTTGTTGCCTCTCATGGGGGAATATCTGTTGGTGAAGATGGATTTACCCAGCAATCGGTTGAGGATATTGCCCTTATGACCACATTCCCTGAATTTACCATAGTTGTGCCTGCAGATGAGTTTGCAACAAAATGGACGATAAGGGAGTGTGTGAAACATCCCGAGCCTGTTTATATAAGAACAGGAAGACCCAGGGCACCGATCATATATGATGAAAATACTAAATTTGAATGGAAAGGAACAAAAACACTGGAAAAAGGTGAAGATGTTACAATAATATCTTATGGGTTGACCCTTCATATGGCGCTCGATGCCCATAATAAGCTTTTAAAAAAAGGTATTAAGTCAAGGGTAATTGATTTTTACACAATAAAACCCCTTGATGAAGAAACCCTTTTAAAGGCATCTGAAGAAACAAAGGGAATAGTTATAATTGAGGAACATCTTTTAAACGGTGGACTCGGCTCAATGGTTGCAAGGTTTTTATCTGATAAAAATCCATGCAAAATAAAAACAATAGGAATAAACGATGCTTATGCAGAGAGTGGTAAACCGGATGAACTTTTTGAAAAATTTGGATTAACTGTTGAAAATGTTGTTCAAAAAGCTGAAGAAATAATGTCAAATGGTCGATGAGTTTCTTAAGAAGAAAGGCTCAAAAGATTCTATTGAAGTTCTCTTAAATCCACTTTCATTATTGTCATCCCCTTTTGATTATGAGGATTTAAAAAAAAGTATAGATTTTCTCAAAGAGAAATCAGAATATGGTGAAAAAGCACTCCTTATTGCTCATGAAGATATGGATGGAATAGCCTCCCTTATCATTTCAATCTCTCTTCTAAAAAGTTTAAACATCCCCTATGAAGTTTATATACCCTCCAAAGAAGAAGACCCTCATGGGATTTCTCATAAAGTTATAAAATGGGGAATTGAAAAAGACACCAATTTTTTATTTGCTCTGGATTGTGGGATTTCTGATGTAAGAGAAATTAAATATGCCCAGGAAAATGGAATGGATGTCCTTATTCTTGACCACCACAGGTACGGTCATTCTTATGATTCTTTTCTTTTTATTCATCCAAAAAAAGGCAGCGGGTTTCCCTATCTCTCTGCTTCAGCTCTTTCTCTTTTACTGTTTTATGGCTACCATATATTGGAAGGAAGAGATTTTGATTATATTTATCGCGAGAATCCTGATGAGATAATCCTGTCTGCCTGTGGTATCCTTGCAGACAGAGTTCCATTAATAGGAGACAATCTATTTATAGTAAAAAAGGCAAAACAAATAATAGAAGAAAAAAGGGGGAATCTTTATAGGATTTATAATGAAGCTACAGGTAAAGAGCCGAGCTTATGGAGCTTTGTCAGCAGTTTTTCAGCTCTTACATCTCGGGAAGGTAAATCTCTTTTGCTCTATCTCTTTGAAGATGGTGATATATCTCTGAAAAAAGAATATTTATTACGTATACTTAAAGAAGAGAAATTATCTATGAAATTATCCAAGGAAAGCCTGAATCTTGCCAAGGAATTCATAGACATTAGAGAACACTTTGTACTTGTGGTGGATAAAAATATAAGGCTGAGAAGCCTTGGATGGATTGCAAATGTTTTAAAGAGAAAATACTATTTACCTGCAGTGGTTATAGCTTACAGAAAAGATGGGATATGGGTGGGTGAAGGAAGAAGTTTTCCCCCGATTTCTATATACAACGCATTTAACAGAATAAAGGACCTGTTTGTAGATTTTGGTGGTCATCACTATGCAGCAGGTTTTTCCATAAAACAGGAAAATCTTAAGTTCTTTGATAAGAAATTTGAAGAATCCATTAGAAAGGAAAAAGAAAAGAACTGGAAAGAAAAAGTCGATATTTTGATAAATGGTGATTATCTCCATGAATTAGAAGATATTTTGAACCTTGGAAAGAAAAACTTTTATCTCTCATGCTATTTAGAAAATATAAAAATAGAGGAACTCAGAAAAAGTTTTGGAGGGCAGATTTATGGAATACCCGCGGAAAACGGTATCTATGACATGGTTTTAAGTATAGATGAAAATGGTGGAAGAGTTTTCTGGAAAAGCAAACAAACCGAGTAAGAAGCAATAGCCTCTTCTTTTCCTATAATTCCCATTTTTTCAGAAGTTTTTGCTTTTATTGATATTTTTTCTTCAGGTATTTTTAAAATTTTTGCCAGCTTAGCTCTTATCTTTTTTCTATGCTTAACAATCTTCGGTCTTTCAAGGAATATTACACAATCTATATTACCTATAATCACATTTTCCTTTTCCATAATTTCCACACATCTTTTTAAAAAAAACTCACTTTTTGCATCTTTCCACTTTTTTTCACTATCAGGAAAATGAGTTCCTATATCTCCTTTTCCAATAGCACCCAGGATGGCATCTACAAGAGAATGAATCAAAACATCTCCATCAGAATGCCCAACAGCACCTTTTTTAAAAGGAATGTGAATGCCACCAATATAAAGCTTTCTGCCTTCTTCCAGGGGATGTAAGTCATATCCCCACCCTATAACAGGCTTAAATAATCCCCTCCATATTGTTTTTAAAAAGATGATATCTTCTGGATAGGTTAATTTAAAATTCAGAAACGAGCCTTTTACATATACAGGTTTAACATTTAAAATTTCCTTTATCATGGTTGACTCATCAGGAAAATTTTTGCCCCGGGACCTTCTGAAAGCTTCAAGGAGTATACCTCTTTCTATTTTTTGAGGAGTTTGAATAATTTTTATCTTCTGTCTTTTAAGGAGTTTGTCTTCCTCAAAGGCAGTATCATAAAGTTTTACGAATGGGACAACCAACCTGCCTTTTGATTTTATAACTCTCTTAATTAAATTTTCAGGAATAAATGGTCTTGAAACATCGTGAATAAGAATTCTGTCGCCTCGCGAGTTTCTTAAACCATTCCTGACTGATTCACTTCTTGTTAACCCTCCTTTTACCACTTTGATATTGTCTAAACCAAGAGTTTTAAGTTCTTTATGCACAGATTCCCTTCTCTTCGCAGGAACTACAAGAACTATCTCTTTAATTTCATTAAATTTTAAAAAGGTCCTGAGTGAAAAAAAATAAAGAGGATATTTTTCTATTTTTAAAAAAGCTTTTGGAAAACCAAACCTTTCTCCCTTTCCAGCACCAACAAGTATCAAAGAGAGCATCACACCTTTTGAAGAACAAAAATCATAATAAATATTAAAATAAAAGCAAGAAGGTTTATCTGAAATTTCAATCCAAAGGAGAGGTCTATTATAATGAGGTCCAGTCTTATGTTAGAAAAGCCAAATTTAACCGGGAACAGAAGCACATCTCTGGCAGGGCTTTTGGGAAGAAAAGTAAGCAGTATCCTACCTATTATATCTCCCAGTGCTCCCGCAAGAACCACGGCAACTATATTTCTTATTGTTAAAATTTTCTTTGCCATTTTTAAATTATAAATCATTTAAAGGATAGAATTCAAAATGTCTTATACTCTAAAATATAAATATGGAAGAAATTGAAAGACAGGTTGGATTTCTCAGAGAAAAAGGAAAAGATTTTGAAAAAAAAGTAAAAATGATAGAAAGGGAACTCGGAAAAGACTTAGACCTTCTGGCACTAATTATGAACTTTCGGGAAATCATTGAAAGGGACTGGCAAACAGGAAATTTTGAAGGATATCCATACTACACTATGTGGCTTAACATGCTTATAAAGCTCTCCAAAGCACTTTCTGAAATAGATGCAGATGACCTTGAGATTGAAACCCCTGATGAAGAGTCTTTACGAAAAATCATACAGGATGAAATGAAGGGAGGCTACGGTTTCAGATATTTTAAAATGTATTTCCCTCAACTTATATGGCATACAAGATTACTTCAAATAGCTCTTGAAAAAAAGATAAGGCAAAAAGGTGGAGAAATCATAAAAAATAAGTAAAATAGCAGATGCAAAAAGGAAAGGTGCAAAGGGCAAATATTTGATTTTTTTCTTTATTTTCAGGGAAATTCCCACAATGCTTCCAATCAATGAGGCGATAAACAAAACAATAAATACATTTATCCATCCTGTATAAAGCCCTATCATGGCAAGAATAATGATATCTCCTTCACCCATCAGCTCTCTCTTAATTATTTTGCCTGTAATATAAAATATTCCCGGTATAACTGCTCCTATAATACCTCCTGTAAGAAAATATAAAAATTTCCCGGATAAGAATGCAAATAAAAAACCCATAATTAAACCCGGAAGGGATAAAACATCTGGAATAAGCATCTTCTGCATATCTATTGTTGATATGTTAACTGCGAAGAATATAAAAGTTATTGATTTTAAAAAATTTATAGAGAATCCAAATTTTATATAGGAGAGAAGGAAAAGAGAGGCCATAATAACCTCCACGAGTAAATATCTTAAAGGGATTTTACCCTCACAACTCCTGCATTTCCCTTTCAAAATAATATAGCTTATTATAGGTATATTATCATAAAATCTGATTTTTACTCCACATTTTGGACAAAAAGAAGAGGGAGTAATAATAGAGATATTTTCAGGAATTCTATAAATTAAAACATTTGAAAAACTTCCAAAAACCCCTCCTATTATAAAGATAAAAGTTGAAAAAATTATTTTCACCCTTTGTAAGCGAATACTTTATTTTTACCTGAAGATTTTGCATGATATAGGGCATCGTCAGCCTTCTTAATCAGGTCTTCTGCATTATTTGCGTCAATCGGATAAACAGCAACTCCTCCGCTTATTGTGAGTTTACCACCCGGTTGTGTTTCTTCATTCTCAAACTTTGTCTTCTCTATAATCTCCCTTACCATTTCACCAAATCTCAGAGTCTGCGCCTTGTTTTTATTGTATAACATCACAACAAATTCTTCTCCACCATACCTTGCAGGAAGCCCTATATTACCTGAGACTTTTTTTAAAATTTTACCAAGGTTTTTTAAAAGGTCATCGCCTGCAGGATGTCCGTGTCTATCATTATATTTTTTAAAGTTGTCTATATCCATCATAAAGAGTCCCACATAGGCTGATGATTGTTCTGCCTGTTTTATAGCTCTTTCTAAACGTTCTTTGAAAACTCTCTTATTATAAATCCCTGTAAGACCATCAGTATCAGCAAGTCTCTGTATCTGTTCTCTTAACTCAGCTCCATACATCGCAAGAGCACCAAGCTCAGAAACCATCTTTAAAGCCTCCAAGGAATATTTTAAAGCTGTTCTCTTATCTCCTATAATATGAATCTTCTCTTCTCCTTCAGGTGTTAGAACCCTTTGAGTCAAAGGTTTTATTTTCCTCACACCTATCACACCAAACATCTTGTCTCTGTAATGCACAGAGGCACATATATCATAATCAATCTTATAAGGGTCTTTGGACCTGTAGTCCATTGCATCAGCGCGTGAATGATGTTCCATATCTTCCTGGTCCATTGTGCTCCTTATCTTTCCTATAAATCCAACAGGACCTATACCAAGAGGATATTTAATTTTGGTCCTTAGATATTTATTTTTTTCCTTAGAGATAAGCTCTCTGAGTTCAAAGAATTTACCGTTTTCTATTGCTTCAAAGAAAAATATTTCATCTGCGTTTATCACATTATTAACACCTTCTATTATTTTCCTTGGCATGTCTTTCTTCTCCAGCTTGTCGTCGCCCAGAGCACTGGCCAGATTAAGAACCGATTGTATAACCCTGCCTCTTGCTGAAATTTCAGCAATAAGCTCGTCTATTCTAAAGGTCTGCTCCCTTGTTATTGTTTCATATGTTATCCTCTGAGTTCTTAACCTGTTCTCAAGACTTTTTATCTGCCTTTCAAGTTTTTTTCTCTCAAATAATTCTATAAGGAATAAAGAAATAAAAGCTACCAGAACTATTCCTATACCCACCAGTATTATAAGTGTCTGATTGCCCAGAAAATTATTCATTCCTGCTCCAGCTCAAAAACTCTTTTAAATATAAAGTCAATTCTTTTTTTCAGGTTAAATTTAAAATCAAAAATTTTCTCAATATCCTTTTTATTCAAAAACTTTCTAATGCTTTTATCATTCAGTAACACTTTTTTTAAATCCATATTTTTCTCACCTGCAAGCCATGCCAGTCTCATTATTTTCTCATAAGCCTGTTTTCTGGTCATACCTTTTAAAATCAATTCATTCATTACACTCTGAGAAAACACTTTCCCTTTTGTCATATCCAAATTTTTATTTATATTATCCACAAAAACGTTTAAATTTTCAAGTGCGAAGCAAATTTTGTCATACATATATGAGAGCAAAATTATTCCATCAGGGAATATAATCCTTTCTGTACTGGAGTGAGAAATATCTCTTTCATGCCATAGAGCAATATTTTCAAGAGATGTTATGAGATAACCCCTTATAACCCTTGCAAGTCCACATATTCTCTCCGATATTATAGGGTTTCTTTTATGGGGCATACTTGAAGAACCTTTCTGACCTTTTGTAAAGGGTTCTGCAATTTCAAAAACTTCCTCTCTCTGCAAATTCCTTATTTCAAGGGCAATTCGTTCAAGAGAGGATGCACACAGTGCAAGTGTTTCCATAAAAAGGGCGTGTCTATCCCTTGGGACTATCTGAGTGGAACAGGGTTCGGGCTTTAATCCCAGATTTTTGAGGATATGTTTTTCAACTTCAGGGTCAACATTCAAATAATTTCCCACTGAACCTGATATTTTTCCGTAAGAAATTTCGTTTTCTGCATTCTGGAGCCTCTTTAAATTTCTGAGCCCTTCTGAGTAAAATCCAAGGAATTTAAGTCCAAGAGTAGTGGGTTCTGCATGCATTCCATGAGTTCTGCCTATCTGAGGTAGATACTTATACTTTTCAGAAAGACTTTTAAGAGCTCTTAAATATCTTTTGTGTCTTTCAGTAACCCTCTTTAATGCTTTTTTCAGCATATAAGCAAATGCAGTATCAACAACATCTGAGGAGGTGAGTCCAAAATGGAAAAATCTCTTTTCAGAAGGGGTTAAACTCTGTGTGCAGGATTCTATAAATGCTATAACATCATGCTTTATTGTTTTTTCTCTTGCTCTTATATCCCTGAGATTAATTCTCACTTTTCTTTTCACATTTTCAACAACTTTCTTGGAAACAATACCCTTTCTGGACAGAGCCTCAAGATTCAGAATCTCTATTTTGAGCCACGTTTTAAATTTATTTTCTTCTGAAAAGAAATTTTTAAAATCCCTGGGGGTGTATCTTTCTATCATTCTTCCTCCCTTTCAATTATCATCCTTTCTCTTTTAAGTTTTTCCGCATTTATTATTGTTTCTATCTCATGAACTGCTTTATCAATTTCTTTATTTATTATAACGTAATCATAAGCTGTCCAGAAATCCATTTCTTTCAATGCTTCTCTAAATCTCTTAAAAGCATTTTCTTTTGAATCCTTTCTTTTCTCTATCCTTTTTTTTAGTTCTTCAATTGAAGGAGGTAAAATATATATTGCAACAGAGTCTTCCATTTTCTTTTTAACCTTTCTCATTCCCTGAAAATCTATATCCATTATAACCACTTTACCCTCCTGGAGACTTTTTATAACAGGGTCCATGGGGGTTCCATAATAATCTTCATAAACCCTGGCATATTCAAGCATCTTATTCTGTTTGACCATTTCCTCAAACTCCTCTCTGGAAATAAAGTAATAATCTCTCCCATTTGATTCATCTTCTCTTGGCTTTCTTGTTGTGCAAGAGACGGAATAGAAAAATTCTCTGTTTTTTTCCGCAATTTTCCTGCATAGAGTTGTTTTACCACAACCTGAAGGTCCTGAGATTATCACACAGAATTTTCTGAAATCTCTTTTAATCATTTTACAATTATAAAGTAAAAAATACTTGTGTTCAAATTTGGAAGAGTAATAGGTAAGTGGTGTATAATTTAGTTCTATGAAGGCGACAACCGTAATAGGAGTGTTAAAAGATGGAAAAGCAGTCATAGGTGCAGATGGTCAGGTCACAATGGGTGAAACCGTTATAAAACACACTGCACAAAAGATTTTCAAACTATACAAGGGACAGGTTCTTGCAGGTTTTGCAGGCGCGGTTGCTGATGCATTTACCCTTTTTGAGAGTCTTGAAAGAAAAATAGAGGACGCGAGAGGAGACCTTGTTAAAGCATGTGTGAATTTTGCAAAGGAATGGAGAACTGATAAGTTTTTAAGAAGGCTCGAAGCAATAATGATTGTTCTGAACAAAGAAAAGATTTTGATAGTCTCAGGAAATGGCGAGGTTGTTGAACCAGAAGAAAGTGTTGCTGCGATAGGTTCAGGAGGGAATTATGCTCATTCTGCAGCTCTTGCTCTTTTGAAACACACAAACCTTTCTGCGAGGGAAATAGCTCTTGAAAGTCTTAAAATAGCCGCAAGGTTGTGTATATACACAAATGAAAAAATCTCAATACTTGAGATATGACACCTGAACTAAGATTTGACAGACTCCTTGATTTCTTTGGTAAAAAGAAAGAAAAGAAAAAAGAAACAAAGGATAAAAAAGCAAAAGAAAAGAAGAAACAGAAAAAGGATGTAAAAAAGGAACCCGAGATTAAAGAAAAAGAAATCAAAAGGCAAAAAGTAAAAGTAGAAAAAATAGTAGAAGGTATCCCGGAAAAAGAAAAGGATAGAGAAAAGGAATTTCTTATTTTTAAAATGGGAAATGAATTTTACTCTTTACCTTTAAGAAAGGTAAAAGAAATATACTCCACCCTTGAGGTCATAAAAGCACCTGAACTTCCTGAATATATCTCCGGCTTTGCAAAATTTAAAAAGAATATAGTCCCTGTAATTGATATTTCCAGGGTCCTTGATATAAGCCCATCAGAGGAAAAGAATTATGTTGTGGTTGAGGTGGGGAAAACCCCTCTTTTTCTTCTAATAGGAGAGATTAAGGGAATAGTTAAAGAAACAGAAGAGAATACTTTTGATGTTCCTTTCAATCTGGACAGGGATTTATTTCAGAAAATTATTTATGAAAACGATATTTTGATAGGATGTATAAATCCTGATTACTTTTCGAGAATAAAAAAAGAAATTGTGGAAAGGGTCAAAGAAAAAGCTAAATGATAAAGGTTTCTTTACTCTCTCTTATTCAGGGTTTAACAGAATTTCTGCCTGTGTCCAGCTCCGGACATCTTGTGTTAATTCAGGAGCTTCTAAAATACAATCCAGAGGGAATAGGCCTTGAGGTTTTGCTTCACCTTTCAACCTCTTTTGCAATAATTGTTTATTTTTATAAAAAATTGGTCCCTTTTTATAAAGAGTATTATAAAGAAGTTCTGATTGGAATAATACCAGCAGGGGTCGCAGGTATTTTTTTTAAAGGCTTTTTTGAAAAATTTTTTGAATTTCCCCACTTTCTTGGCATATTTTTCATAATAAATTCTCTAATACTCTTTTTTGCAAAACAAAGGGGAAAGGAAAAGATAAACTTAAAAAAGGCATTAATAATCGGTTTTTTCCAGATTTTTGCACTGTTCCCGGGAATTTCAAGGTCGGGCATAACAATTTCAACAGCCCTTTTGCTCGGCTCTGATTCAAAAGACTCTTTTGAGTTCTCCTTTTTAATGGGATTGCCTTTAATTCTGGGAAGTGGAGTTGTGGAATTTCAGTATATAAGTTTAAATCTGGAAAATACGGTTGGCTTTATACTTTGTTTTATTTTCGGTTTAATCGCTCTTTTTATCCTTGATAAAATCTTAAAGATTAAGAAGTTCCACTATTTCTCTATTTATACCCTGATTCTTGGAATAATCGCATTTTTTATCTTATGAAGTATGAGGACGCAATAAAATATCTTTTTTCTCTTATAAATTATGAGAGAAAAATCCCGAAGGGAGAATATGATTTTGCAGGTTATATAAAATTTTTAAACAATACAGGAAACCCTGAAAAAAGCCTGTCTTTTCCAATAACTGTTGTGGGAACGAAAGGAAAGGGAACAGTTGCCCATCTTCTAACCTCAATCTTTTTAAGTTTGAATAAAAAAACAGGGCTTTATACATCCCCCCATATTCTTGATGTAAGGGAAAGAATAAGGATAAACTTTGAGAAGATACCCGAGCAAAAACTTGCCGAAGGAATTGAGTTTATAAGGTCAAAGGAAAATATTAAAAGACTCACCTATTTTGAAGCACTCACAACAATTGCCTTCAGGTATTTTAAGGATGAGGGAACAGAGGTTCAAATTCTTGAGGCGGGGCTCGGCGGGAGGCTGGATTGCACAAATGCCGCAAATCAGAAGGTCACAATAATAACAAAGATTGATTATGACCATGAAAGAACACTGGGGTATAATATTGAGAAGATTGCCTGGGAAAAAGCAGGGATTATAAAGGAGAAAAACCTTGTAATATCTGTTCCTCAGAAAAAAAGAGTTAAAAAAGTTATTGAAAAGGAATGCATAAGAAAAAAAGCTGAACTTTTTTTTATAGGAAAGGATATTCCCCTTGAGATTGATGGTAAAATCTTAAAACTCAGAATAAATTCAAAGACCCGTGAATTTCCGAATTTTTTAAAGGGAGATTTTAACTCCTACAACATTGCAGTATCTTCAGCCTGTGGTGTACTTCTGGGCTGTGAAAACTTTAACTTTGATAATTTTAAAATATCAGGGAGATTTGACATTTTAAAGGAAAACCCCCTTCTTATAGTGGACTGTGCTCACAACCCCCTGTCTATATATACTTTTTTAAAAACTTTAAACAAGGAATATCCAGGAAAAGACTTTTTGATAATAATCGGGGTAAACAAGGATAAAAATTTAAAAAAAGTTGCAAGGATTTTGAAAAAATTTGATTATAAAATTGTAATTACAAAATCAAAAAGTCCGAGGGCATCGCCTTTGAAACTGCTTGAAAAAATATTTTCACAAGAGGGCATAAAGATTTTTGATAAAGATGAAGAAATTAACAATCTGCTTTCAAAATACAGTGACAGGGATATTGCTGTTACAGGTTCTTTTTATTTGATTGAGGAAGTTTACAGATTTTTAAATAAAGAGCCTTTATGAAAAAATTAAAAATACTTCATGTATCCGATGCCTATTATCCCTTTCCAGGTGGTGTCTCGGAACACATGTATCATTTGAGTAAAGCATTAAGGGAAAGGGGGCACGAAGTTTATATTCTTACTGCAAATTATAATGGTCAGGAAGATGAAAAATATGTAAAAAGGGTCGGGAAAATCCACACCTTCCTTGCAAACAAAACCCAGATTACCTGGACGTTTTCCTGGAATCTTCCTTTTGAGGTGAAAAAGTTTATAAGGGAAAATAAATTTGATGTAATCCATACCCACGGACCCCTTGCTCCTAACCTTCCCTTTCTGGCACTCCACTTTTCAAACTCAATTAACGTTGCGACTTTTCACACAGCCTTTGTGGGTTTTAATTTTTATAAAATAGCAAAATACTTTTTTAAAAATGCCTTTAAAAAAATAGACTGTGCAATATGCGTTTCAAACAAGGCATTTGAGGAAATTTACCCTTATTTTCCTTATAAAGAAAAATACAGGATAATACCAAACGGAATAGATACACAGAGGTTTAAGCCCGAGGGAGAAAAAATAGAGAAATTTTTAAAACACAATTTCAAAATTCTGTATGTGGGAAGGCTTGAACCCAGAAAGGGGTTTCCTGTTCTTTTAAAAGCATTTGAGCTAATTGCGGATAAAGTTGACGGAATTTTAATTGTTGCGGGAAAGGGAATAGAGGAAGAAAATTATAAGAAAATGGTTCCTGAGAGGTTAAAACCAAAGGTTTTCTTTGAAGGTTTTGTTCCCTTTGAAAAACTCCCCGCCTATTACAGAACCTGTGATTTATATGTCTCACCTGCTCTCGGAGGAGAAACATTCGGAATAGTCTTGCTTGAAGCAATGGCATCAGGTGCGTGCGTTATTGCATCAAACATTGATGGTTACAATGAAGTTTTAAAAGATGGCAAAAACGGAATTTTGTTTGAAAAGGGAAATTATAAAGAACTTTCTGAAAAAATCTTAACGCTTTATAAAAATAAAGATTTAAGAAAAAAACTCGCTGATTCTGGATATAGATTTTCAGAAAACTTTGACTGGAAAAAAATTACTGAAAAGGCTGAAGAGGTTTATTTAAAGATGGTTAAAATAAAAATTTCAGAAAAATATTAAAGGGTGAAATCCTGCTTTTTCCTTTTACCTCTTTTCGCATTTTTTCCAGCTCAATAAATCTTGTGTCAAACTTTATGCCCCCTCCTATCTTAAAATTTTTAATCTTTCTCATATAGCCAAGATAAAACTCAAATATGTTTCTTGTTTTTACGGTGGTTTCATGAATCTCTGCTGGATATTCTGGATAAAATTTGTTTGAAAAAGAAAAGTTAAAAAGGTTTTTATCTTTCTTATAATTAATTATTAAAGACATCTCGGGTTTTAATTGAATATACTGGTCAATAAAAATCTCAGAACCTCCGAATTTGTTTCCAAGAAAATGTGAGACCAGAAAAATAAATTTAAAACTGGATGCTGTATAACTGAGTCCTGCTCTTGCAGTGAAAGGCAAATTGGAAACAAATATGGATGGAGAACCCGTTAAAATTATCCCTATACCATAATCAAGTTTTGTTTTCAACACATTCTCCAATAACAGAAATAAATAAATATTTTCATTTATATCCATTCCTGTTCCCAGATCAAGGGAAAAAGCATATTTTTTGAATTTGTAAACAATAGTGTCTTTTAAGGAATATCTTTTGTAGACATTAAGAAAAGGGTGGGAATAATAAAAAACTTTGGCATTCAAATAACACTTAAATCTCTTATAGGGTAAAGCAAAGCCGATTTTGGTAATTAAGGTCGTTGCAATGAATTTGATTGTATCTTCGTCCCCATTTTCGTCCACCAAGTACAACTCGTTTAAAAAATCTCCTTCTTTTGAAAAGATAAGTTCCGTAAAGATAAATTTTTTATAAATAGAGAGGTTTAATAAATACTCTGTATAATCAAATTTATCTTTAAACATGGTATCTTTATGCTGATAGGAAAAATGTTCAAAGTAGAAGGATAAAAGAGTGTTTCTTTTTGAAAAAAAGGGGTTTTGACTCAAAATCATTGTATTGTCATAAAAAATAGAGGATTTCTGAGAAAATAAAAAAGAGGATAGACCTAAAAAAATAGGTATAAATTTTAATTTAGACTTTAACATGAATTTTTATAAGCGGGGGACCTCCTGCTCCTGAGTTAGCTTATAATCGGGGCGCGCGGATTTGAACCGCGGACCTCCTGCTCCCAAGGCAGGCGCGCTAACCGGGCTGCGCTACGCCCCGTTAAGTGTCTTAATTTGCGGGTTTGAACCGCTGGTCTTTTGCTCGTTAAGTGTTTTTAATTTTAAAGTATTTCTTAAAAACTTCTCAACCTCTCCTTTCCCTTTATTGTTATCAACAAAAACAGTATATTTTTTTTCTTCCTCATCAATTTTATTGTGGAATTCTCTTTGTCTTATGTATATCTCCCATCTTCCATCGGATACATCCTTTTTTCTCTTCAAAAGTCTTTTTTTAATTTTTTCTTCATCTGCAAAGGGTGCGATTATCAGGAATTTTACAGAAAGTTTATCAGCAATTTCTTTTGCCCTTTTTCTCCATTTTTTCTTTAAAAAACTTGCATCTATTATACAGGATTTTCCTTCTTTTAGAATTTTTTCAGCCCTTTTAAGCATTTCTTTGTAAACCTCTTCAGATTTTTTTTGAGAATAAATACCCTTTCCGAATGGAACTATCACCTTTTTGTGAGGAGAAAAGCCGGACATCTCCTTCCTTACCCTGTCCGATTGAATTAATATTGAATTTTTTATAACTTTATTTAAAATTTTTGCCACAAAACTTTTACCAGAGCCGGTTAAGCCGAAGGTTATTATAAAAAATTTATTTTCCATTTAAAAGAAATTTCAGAACTGTTTTATTAAACTCTAAGGGTTTTTCTATCTGGGGTGCATGGGAACATCCTTTAAAAACCTTTAACCTGGAATTTTTGAGCAACTTTTTTGCTCTGCTGGCATGTTTGAGGGGTAGATAGGGGTCGTGGTTTCCCCATACAATAAGTGTGGGGACTTTCAATCCGGGCAGATATTTTATAAGGTTAACCTCTCCGTGTCTCATTATGCTGGGAAAAACATGGTCTTTTTCCAGTCTTGCCAAGAGGGAAAAAATTTCCAGCAATACTCTTCCCGGAAGGGAGATTTCCTTTCCAAATCCCGCTGTATTGACAAGAACGAGTTTTTCAACCTTTTCGGGCTTTTTTACTGAATAATAAACCGCTATAGAGCCTCCGAGAGAATGCCCCATAAGTATGACTTTCTTAAAATTTAAAAATTCCATGAACTCAAAAAAGTGAGAGCTCAGATATTCAAAGGAGTAATTCACCCTTGGTTTGTCACTCAAACCGAAACCCGGTAAATCAGGAACAATTACCCTGTAGTATTTTGAAAAATGATTTATATTGGGTTTCCACTCTTTTTCACCGCTTATCTTTCTTCCTCCACCGTGGAGCAAAATTAAGGGTTTACCTTTACCCTCCTCAAGATAATGAATTTTTAAGCCATTAACATTTAACCATTTACTTTTAAACATCTTCGACTTAGGGATTATCTTTCTATTTTGTAATTAATTTTCCTTTTTGTTTTTAAAAATTTAATATGAATAAAATAAGTTCCTTTTTTAAGATTTTTTAGTTTCTCCAAAATTATAACATTTTTTCCTTTTTTTAACCCTTCTTTTTTTGTTTTAAAGATATTCCTTCCTGTTATATCAAAAAGGGAAATCAAGATATCTTCTTCATAATCCGAGTAGATTGAAATTCTGTCTGGTGGTAAAAATCTGATTTTTTTATAATATTTTTCATAATTCTTTTCTTTTATTTTAACTCCTGACATATCAATTTTTATAAAATCAATGCCATTACTGTCAGGACCAACATAATGCTTGTTTGTCCAGCTATCCCAGTGTTCGTGAACACCCAGTGAAGATGTGCCGTAGGATGAATCAGGTTCTGCCATTTCATGCAGGAAGTTCTGAGATGTTTCCATCTGGTTTGTTTCCGCATTCAGAAAATCCCACATTACAGAGGATATTGCAACAGGGTCCTGAGACATAAATACGGAGGAGGGCCAGTCATCACCGAACACTGACCATTTAAAGGGCAGGTTGTCACCCAGCTGTTTGCCGCCGTAAAGACCATCTCCAATAAAAAGTATGGTTTTTTTACCCAGATGTCTGTGGGCCATCAAATCAACAAAAGGAGACCATGCACCCATCTGGATTACCTGAGGTCTTATTGAATCATGCAGTCCCTCAGTTAGATTTGGAGATGCGGGTGATTCATAAAGAGAACCATAGTGATTTTTGCCAAAAATAGTAATTCCTGAAATTGCATGGATTTTAAGTATCGCAATATCGATTAAATATTTTGCCTTCACTATGTTTGTATCTCCTATGTGCACAATTTCGTTTTGAATACCACCGCCTGTAAAGTGAATAAGTGTATCGGACATACCTCTTACAAACCTTCTGTCGTTTGTGTATCCACCATATCTATCTACAAACCATACACCAGGAAAGGAGTCGATGATGGGATAATAAAACCTATCCGGTATCCTTTTTAAAACATCGTATATAAAAATACATGTTTCTGGAACACCTGCATGGTGAATTAATTGTCTTAAAAGGGCAATTACAATCTGGTGATTTGCATCGGTTTCATTGTCCTGGTCACCATAACCATCAGCGTTGTTAAAATTTACCTTTATCCCTATTATTTCACCAGCAGTATAACCTGTCCCGTTGTTAAAGAATTTAAAAAGAGTATCCCATGCTTCTGAAATAGTCGGTTTACCTGTAAGTGCAAGTATTGCGGTGTCCATCATTGCATTAACAGCGGACTGGGAAAGGTTGTTTTCATCCCACCACTGTCCGTTTATCTCATCCCAAGAGGTTGCTGATGTATCATGAACCCATACAACCCTTCCAGGGTGTATACCCTTGGGTTCTCCTATTGGAGAATTCGGGTCAGTTGGGTCCCATTCAGGGGTATAAATGCTTCTATAAGGAATGTTAAATAAAAGGAATACAAAGATTATTCCCAGTGAAGTTCCTGCTTTTTCCCAGAATTTTTTTGATTTTAAAAAGGATAAAAAGCCGAGAAGAGAAATTAACTGGAGCAGGAAAATGGTGGCAAAGGGAAGGGCTGCTCTCTGACAGGGATAGTTTAATCTGTGGGGCTTTCTACCTGACCTCAATAGAATCCATAATAGAGAAAAAGGACCTATAATCCATGAAAGTATTTTCCATATTCTATTATCAGAATGTTTATTTTTTTCTGATTTCTTTTTCATAAAGAATTTCCATAATTTTTTTGGAACTCATTTTTAAAAATTCCTTTGATAGTTTTTTCAGGCTTTCACCACTCATTGCCTTTTCAATTGCTTCCGGTAACACCCTTATCCCTATTTCTTTATTTTTATAAAAATTGTAGAAAATCACCTTTATTCCCTTCCTCACCTTTTTAAGTTCTATATTGCCTTTTCCAGCAGTACAGGGGGTTGAACACTGAACTCCATCCATCACACAAATATAGGGTTTTTCAGGAATTGTGTAAACAATGCATTTAATATCCCTCCATTTTTCTGGCTTAAGATGTTTTACCGCAAATCTTCCTATTTTATATCCTATTACAAGGAAAGGACCTTCATGACCATGAAATTTGACCGCTTCTTTATAGGAAAGCATACCTGTATTTTAAAGATAAAAAAATGGCTAAATCAATAAAGTTTTTTTATTATCTCCCATACCTTAAAGGGTCTTTCACATCTTAAATGCCCCATCTCATAACATCCCATAAATGCCCAGAATGAAACCCTGTCTATTTTTTCTTTTTTACAGAATTCATAAAATTTCTTTATGTAGTTTTCTTCTTTCTTTTTTAACTTAAATGCCTGAATCCATATCTCAATCTCTTTTTTGTATTTCCCTCTGTAATCTTTTAAAATTGAAATGGCATTTTTACTTTCTCTGTCAAAGTTTTTATTGAATAAAACAGGATAGGGGTCGGTTCCTATTATGTCAAAATTTTTGCTTTTGAAAAAAATTTCAAGAAAATCCTTTTTTAAAGAGTAAGGGAGAAGGCATATTGAAACCTTTTTATTTTCTTTTTTCCATAATTCCGCAATCCATTTTAAAAGTTTAATTCCTGAATCTTTAAGGTTCTTTCCCTTACAGTTTTTGCATAAACACTTTTCATCAATTAGTTTTGGTTCATCCATGAAAATTCCGTCAGCACCCGTCTCAATTGAAAACAAACTCCACTCCTTTAATAAATTTCTGAACTTCTTTGAATTGGGACATGCCACTGGTTTTCTCTTATTTTTAATGACTATGCACTCTTCGGGATACTCGGATGTAAAAAAAGACGGAGGTTCTCCTCCAAAATACTTTCCCACTCCCCATGGGTCAAAAAACACCTCCAGATTTCTTTTTTTTGATTCGTAAATTATCTCCTTTAAATTCTGCCTGTAATACCTCAAATCCTCCTCTGAAAATGTATGGATTATATAACTGAACTTTGCTCTTTTAATCTCGTCTAAATCTTTTTTAACCCACCTTAAATCTCTTGTTCCAAAATAAGAAATTCCCTTCTTCAAAAGAAAAACTCCCCCTCCTTTTTGTGTTTTTATCTGGCTATAACAAATTTCTGGGAGAATACCCTTTTACCTGCTCTGAGAACAACAAAGTAGTTTCCAGGAGAAAGTTTTTTACCGTATTTATCTCTTGAAGAAAATACTATTTTATAAAATCCTTTTTTCTGATCACCTCTTACAAGGGTTCTTATTTCTCTTCCTGTGATATCAACAAGTTTTACACTCACATTCATGTCTTTTGAAAGGGTATAGGAAAATTTGTATTCACCTGTGGAAGGCAGGTATTTCACAGAGTAAAGTTTTGTCTGGACTTTTGAATAAGGATAGTATTCTTCCTTTACACCCACTGCTTCTATATTTCCATTGACAACAAGAGCAAAGGGCTGTGGTCCCTGAGGAACATTCTGACCGCTTATTGTAATTACATATTGACCTTCAACAGGGTCTGTAAAATTAACAACCTCAATATTATTAAGATCGTCAAAATTGCCTCCTGGTTGAGAGTTGTAATTACTTATGTTATTTCCACGATAATTGGTTCCATTTGGATCCGTAACCATAAGATTAAGGTCATTTACAAGAACAGGACTGGAACCAGGTGTTCCGGGATAATCTGACCAGGCAAGGACAAACCTTACAGGGGTTCCTGAATATACATAAACCGTTTCAACATATGTTTCTCCTGTATTAAGCCCTGGTGTTACATCTCTTGCAAGAAGTCTGTTTACATCTCCTGTGAAATAAAGTGACCTTGAAAGGTTTATTCTTCCCCATCCCTGATTATTGTTGGGCCATGTGTAATCTATAGGATTGGGATCTCCTGTTCCTGTCATTGAATCAGAACCAGAGACAAGAGTAGCTTTTACAAGAGCTGCTGAGGGGTTCAGAGAATTACCCGGGTCAGGTGCTCCTGTGGGATACCATCCTTCCCTGTAATACTGTCTTACAAGCAGAACAGCACCTGCACCATGAGGAGTAGCCATTGAAGTGCCCATAAATGGATTTCCCTGTATTCCACAGGTTGTCCAGTTATCAGCTGAATGTATATAGCCTGCAGTGAGTCTATCATCACCTCCAGGTGCCATAACATTTGGTTCCATCCTTCCGTCCGCAGCGGGTCCTTCTGAAGAATACCATGCTTTTACTTCCTGATAATTGTTTGGTCCACCTGGTCCACGCAGTCCTCTTGCAGTCGCTCCCATGGTTATATCATTCTTGGCATTTGCAGGCTGTCCAACACTCCCATCCTCTGAGTTACCTGCCTGGGAACCATTACCTGCAGCATATAAAATTACATAATCAGGATGGGTCCATATAAAGTTATCAACATCAGCACATCTCTGGTCATAACTGTTTGTCGCACTTCCCCATGAGTTTGTATGAGCCCTTGCACCTATTGCATAGGATGTATCAAAGGCAGAAGTCAACGGATCAGGTGGGGAGACAGCGCCAATTGTGCAATCCCATGTGCTACCGGTCTGTATATCCTGAACATGAAGGCGTGATTTATAAGCCATTCCTTTATATTGAAGGTTCTGGGAAAGTTCATCTGTTCCACCCACAGCAGTTCCTGCCACATGAGAACCGTGTCCCACATCACAGGAGTCATAGAATGTTCCTCCTCCAACAACCTCATATTTGACCCATTTTTTCTGACCATTAACGGTTCCATTGAAAAAGCAGTGAGCAGTATCAATCCCTGTATCCATCATTGTAAGAATTTCACCCTCTCCGTGAATTCCCTTTGACCATATAAGTGTATCACCGGATGTAGTATCAGTAAAATTATTTGTCTGGATAACAAATCTTCCTGCATTGTTAAACAGGAAATATTCAGGAACTTCCTCTATTTCCATAACCTGAGGTATTCTTGCTATATCATCAATATATTGAGGGTCAATTCTGAATTTGATTCTGTTATTATACCTTGTTTTACCGTGATACTTTATATCAGCATTAAACTTTTCTCTTATATACTCTGTTATTGCATCATTATCAGCATCCGGGAAAAGTTCAACCGATAAAAGCATCCAGGGGTCATTTTTTCTTTCAGGAGTATAAAATTCAATCTTTCCTAACATGGGGTGTATTTTGTATGCGGGATGATATATCCCTATCCAGGAAATAAAACCGAGTTCATTAACCTTCCCTACTGTTCTGTCATCCATTTTTACAAGATATGTATAGTGGGGAATATATCCGTAGATTTTAACACCGAGATTTTCAAGGGCATCCCTCTGACTTTTGTATATGGGTCCTTTAAACTGCACGATATAGTAATTGCTGTATTCATATTTAAGATTTTCAGTGATGTCTGGTTTTTCTGTACGTGGGTCAAAGGAATAGTTACCTATGTTTATTGTTGCAGCATAGGATAGAGTTACCCCTATAATAAGCACTACCCATTTTTTCATATAACTTACCTCCTTTTTTAAAAAGAATTAACCTAAATTATAATTTCATTTTCTATACTTTGTCAAACTCATTTTATTTACCTTATAATAATTTTATGTTAAAATATAAAATTCTTGTTGTTGATGATGATAAAGAACAGGCAGAAACTCTTTCAAATCTTTTAAATAAGGAAGGGTACGATTCAAAATTTGCAACTGATCAGGGAAAGGCAATATATCTTTATCAGAGAGGATACAGAGTAGTCCTTATGGATTTAAAGATGCCAAAGATTTCAGGAATAGAGCTTATGGGTAAGATGAAGGAAATTCAGGATGGAATTTTTATATTCATAACAGCCCACGGAACAATACCATCAGCAGTAAGCGCAATAAAAAAGGGCGCATTTGATTATCTCACAAAACCTGTTGATATGAAAAGTCTTTTAAAAACAATAAAAAGGGCTATTGAATTTTATGAACTACAAGAGGAAAACATAAGGCTAAAGGAGGAACTAAAATATTATGAGAAGGAAAAGGCTATTGTTTACAAGAGTAAAGAAATGAAAGAAATAACCGAGCTTGCAAAAGATGTGGCAAAAACAGACGCAACTGTTTTAATAACAGGAGAATCAGGAACAGGCAAAGAAGTTATAGCAAGATTTATACACAGAGAAAGCAGGAGAAAAGGAAGGTTTGTTGCGGTAAACTGCAGTGCAATACCGGAAACCTTACTTGAATCAGAACTTTTTGGATATGAGAAAGGAGCATTTACAGGGGCTGACAGAACAAAAGACGGCAAGGTTTTATGGGCTGATAGAGGAACTCTTTTCCTTGATGAGATAGGGGATATGCCCCTTTTGCTTCAGGGCAAGATACTCAGGCTCCTGCAGGATAAATGTTTTGAAAGAGTTGGTGGGCTTGAGACAATTCATGTTGATGTAAGGTTTATTGCAGCAACAAACCAGAATCTTGAAGAGAAAATCAAAGAAGGTAAGTTCAGGGAGGACTTATTTTATAGACTGAATGTTATAAGAATTGATATTCCTCCTTTAAGGGAAAGAAAGGAGGACATAGTTTCCCTTGCAAAATACTTTATAGAATTCTATTCAGAAAAATACAGGAAAGATATAAATTCTGTGAAAGAAAAGGCTTATGAAAGCCTTATTAACTACTCCTGGCCCGGAAATGTGAGGGAACTTGAAAATGTTATAGAAAGGACTGTTATATTAACAAAGGGCAATGAGATTGAGGAATTTGCAGGGATAAGTATGGAAAAGGAAAAATATGAACCTTTAAAAATAGAAGAGCTTGAAAAGCAGCATATAGAAAAAGTTTTGAAAATGGTGAACGGAAACATATCAAAGGCTTCTGAAATTTTGGGTTTACACAGGAACACCTTGAGGGAAAAGATTAAAAAATACGGAATTTTAATAAAGTGAAAATAAGTGGATTTACTTTTCTTTACAATGTTTTAAAAAACGATTATCCCTTTATAGAATCGATTAAATCCCTTCTTCCACTGGTTGATGAATACGTAATTCTTTTACTTGAATCCGATGATGGAACAGAGGAAAAACTTATGGAAAATTATGATAAGAAGATGAGGATAATAAAAGTTAAAAAAGAGAATATAAAATTTCCTATTTCCTTTGGCTATTATACAACAATGGCATTGAGAGAATGCACCGGGGATTTCTGCTTTTATCTTCAGGCAGATGAAGTTTTGCATGAAAAGTACATTCCCTACATAAAAACCGCACTTGAATTTTTTAAAAATAAAAAACATGTTGAGGGTTTTCTTTTAAAATATAAACACTTTTTTGGCAATTATAAACTCTATCATGAGGGATACGGATGGTATGAAAAAGAAATAAGAATAGTAAGAAATATACCTGAAATTTTTTCTTTTAAAAATGCAAAGAGTTTCAGAAAAAAGGTAAACGGGGAGATAAGAAGGGTTAAATGTGTTTTGCTCGATGCATATATATACCACTATGGATGGGTAAAACCCAAAGAAGTTATGATTAAAAAACTTGATTATTTCCATAAAATAAAGGGAGAAAAATGGGATAAGAAAATAGAAAACCCATATACAAATGTATATGGATTAAAAAAGTTTAAAGAATCCCATCCCGATTGTATGAAAAGGAGAATTAAAAGTTTTCATGGTATTAAAATTAAATCCAGACCACCGAAATTAAAAAAGAAAATAGAGTTTTTACTCGGTGAAATATTTGAAAGAACTTTCAAAAGAAGATTTTTTTCGGCTTACCACTATGTATTAATGGGGAAATACAAAAAGTTTTCAGAATAAAAAGCCAGCAATACCACCACCTGCATTTAAAGCTATATCTTTAAAGTCAAAATACCTCTGGGGCAGGAAGTATTGTATTATTTCATCTATCAATGCAATCCCTGTTACATATATTATTCCATAATTTTTAAATGTTTTTTTTGAAAAATAACCAATAAAAAAATATATATATAGATGAAACTTTTCTTCTGGTGCTCCTTTTATAAGAAAAAGGACAAAAAGAAACAAAATCAGCAAAAGTCTGAGCGGTTTTTTTATAGAAAAATAAAGAACAGGCAAAAAAAACAGCACGCTCAGACATATCCATAATATTCTGTAATTTTTTTCTTTAAGCAAAGTGCTCAACCAGTCTCTTATAAAAGGAGCAAGAGGTAAAAGTATAAAGATAATTAAAGTGAGAAAAATAAGGATTAAAAAATATCTCTTATTCAAGGTCAGGAGGTAACTGAAATTTTATTTTTTCTTCTGTGCCTTCCATCTCAATTATTTCCTCACCACCCATTGACTTCAGTTCTCCGATTATTTCCTGAACAAGTTCTTCAGGAGTTGATGCACCTGATGTAATACCTATTGCACTTGCGTTTTTGATCTCCTCCAGGGGTATCTCGTTTTTATCGTTTATCAGGTAAGCCTTTGTTCCGTACTTCTCTGCTATTTCTTTTAATCTGTTAGAGTTTGAGCTTTCCTTTGAACCTATTATAAGGAAAATATCAACAAAAGGAGAAATTTTTTTAACCGCATCCTGCCTGTTCTGGGTTGCATAGCATATATCATCCGCTTTGGGCTTTTCAACATTTTCAAATCTTTTTTTGATCCTTTCAACAATTTCTTTTGTATCATCAACCGATAGTGTTGTCTGGGTAATCACAGCAATCTTTTTAAGGTTTCTATTCTCAACTTTTTTAATATCCTCTTCACTTTCAATCACAATTATCCTATCGGGCGCCTCACCCATTGTTCCCTGTGTCTCAACATGATTTTTATGACCTATAAGAAGTATCGTATAATTTCCTTTTGCATAATTTTTTGCTTCTAAATGAACTTTTGTAACAAGCGGGCATGTGGCATCTATAATTCTTAAATTCCTGTTTTCAGCTATTTTTCTTACATCAAGGGAAACACCGTGCGCAGAAAATATCAAGATACTACCCTCTGGCACATGCTCTACTTCTTCAACAAACTTAACTCCCTTTTTCTCAAATTCGGAAACAACCCTTTCATTGTGAACTATTGCATGTCTAACATAAATAGGAGAACCGAATTTTTTAAGGGCAAGGTTTAAAATTTCAATAGCCCTTTCAACGCCTGCACAGAATCCTCTTGGTTTTGCAAGATAAATTTTAAATCCCATCTTAAAATTATAAAGGAACCTGATTTAAAAAAATAAATTTATTTGAATTTTCATATTTCTTAAATTATAATTAAGTTCTAAATTAAAGGAGGAATTTTATGCGAAGTGTTCTAATAATAGGTTTGTTTTTCTCTATATCCACTGCAGGAGAGATTCTTTTTAAGATAGATAAACTTTCCTATGATAAACTTCCTGAAATTCAAAAAGGCAATGTGGAAATATGGGAATGGAATCCTGAATTTACCCTTGGAGTGTGTGATGAATCTGAAGTTCCAGATGGATATGATATAGAAATTCTGGATAAAAACCCGAGAATTGAACATTACTTTATTGTAAAACTTATTGAGGATAATGTTGATTTATCAAAGTATAAAAAGTATGCGGATGTTTTATGGAAAAAGGGAAATCTTTTACTCGTAAGAGGTAAGGGTGGAAGACCCCATGATTTAAAAATAAGAGCTGAAATAAAATATGTAAGGAAAAGACCCATAAAATTTTCCCTTATCAAAACACCTTTTCCTTCATTAAGATACACAAACCCCTTAATCGAAGAGATGATTTTAAACATAGATTCAGCCACTGTTTATAACTATCTTTTAAGATTACAGAATTTTGTTACAAGAAATTCTCACCATGACAGTATTGCAAGGGCTACAGAATATGTTTTTAATCAATTTCTAACATCAGGACTTGACCTTGTTTATTACAGTTATGCGGGAGAAGACCCATGGGGCTCATTTCCAACAAACAATGTGGTGGGCATAAAATACGGAGAAACAGATTCTGCTTTAATAATATGTGCCCATCTTGATGCAACAGCAGGAAATCCTTACGGGGTTGAAGAAATTGCTCCTGGTGCTGACGACAACGGTTCTGGAAGTGCAGGAGTTTTAACTGCTGCAAAGGCTATGGCACCTTACACTTTCCATCATGAAATAAGGTTTATCTGTTTCATAGGAGAGGAACAGGGACTAATAGGAAGTGGAACCTATGCTGATAGTTGTGCAAATGCAGGAAGTAATATAATAGGAGTTTACAACATGGATATGATAGGGTATAACAGCGGGGGAATTGAAGACCTTGACGCCTGTGATGATAACCATTCTCCTTCTCAGTTTCTTGTAGATTCCTTAATCTATTTTGGGGGAGAGTATGTTCCCGGATTTCCTATTATAGAGGGAAGCGTGATGGGAGGTTCTTCTGACCATGCATCATTCCAGGATGCAGGGTATTCTGCAATACTGGGAATTGAAGATGGTTCAGTTCAAAATCCCTATTATCATTCAACAGGTGATACCATAGGAACATCTGTAAACGATTTTGGATTTATGGTAAATACCATAAAGGCAATTGTTGCAACCGTTGCAGAACTTGCAGGAGTCACAGGTGTTAAAGCCCAAGAGGCAAAAAGGTTTGAAAAAGTTTATTTAAATTTACCGACAATTATTTCAAAACCCTTAAATCTCAAAAATATCACGATTTATTCTGCCTCTGGGAAAAAAGTAGGAATTTTGAAGAAAACAGGAATTTATTTTATAAAGTTAAAGAAATTTCCGAAATACAAAAAGAAGATTATTTATTTGAAATAGACCTATTTTCAATATAAAATAAAAGGGCTGTTATATCGGTTGCCCTTATTCCTGGAATTCTACTCGCCTGTCCGAGATTTAAAGGTTTATACTTTCTAAGTTTTTCTCTTGCCTCATAGGAAAGATTCGGAACACTTTCATAATCAATATCCTCTGGTATTTTCTTTTTTTCAAGTTTTTCAAAATGCTTTGCTTCCTTTAACTGTCTTTTAACAAATCCCTCATACTTTATCTCTATCTCCACCTTTTCCTTCAGGTGGGAAGGCAGTTCCTTATCCTTATTTATCTTTTTTAAATCATCATATTTTACATTTGCTCTTCTTAAAAGTTCTGCAAGGGTAACACTTTCTTTAAAATTGTCCTTTATCACTTTTAAAGCGGCTTCTCTTTTTATCCTTTGTTTTTTAAGCCTTTCAATTTCCTCATCAACTATTTTTCTCTCCTCAAGAAACTTCTTATATTCACTTTCATTTATAAGACCGAATTTATAGCCATAATGCATTAACCTTTCGCATGCATTATCCTGCCTTAAAATTATCCTGTATTCCGCCCTTGATGTGAACATTCTGTAGGGTTCATCAACTCCTTTTGTAACAAGGTCATCTATCATTACCCCTGTGTATCCCTCTGACCTCTTTATTACGAAGGGCTCCTTTTTATCAAGATATAAAACAGCATTTATTCCTGCAACAATCCCCTGTGCTCCTGCCTCCTCGTAACCGCTGGTTCCGTTAATCTGTCCTGCAAAGAAAAGTCCCCTTATCTTTTTTGATTCAAGCCATGGATAAAGCTGACGCGGGTCTGAAAAATCATATTCAATTGCATAACCCGGAACAAGAATTTCAGCGTTGTGGAGTGCGGGAATCGTTCTTAAAATTTTATACTGAATATCAACCCCGTAAGATGTTGAAAGACCTGATATATAAATTATATCAGAATCTCTTCCATCAGGCTCAAGGAACAAAAGATGTCTTTCTTTTTCAGGAAAGTTAAAAACCTTTGCCTCTATTGAAGGACAGTATCTCGGACCTATTGACTTTATCTGACCTATAAACAGAGGGCATATTTCCCTGAGTTCATCAACTATTTTGTGAGTCTTTTGATTTGTATAGACCATCCAGCAGATTTCCTGATTTACATTTAAAAAGGGATTTCTGAAGGAAAAACCTCTTGGAGGATTATCTCCTTCAACAATCTGCGCTTCTTTAAAATCTATTGAACTTTTGAGAACTCTCGGGGATGTTCCTGTTTTAAGTCTCCCTATTTTAAATCCCGGTTTTCTCAAGGAATTTGAAAGTCCCTTTGAAGGAAACTCTCCCATCCTTCCCGCTCTGAACTGAATTAAACCCACATGGATTACACCGTTTAAAAATGTTCCACCAGTTACGATAGCAGCACCTGCCTCTATTTTTCTTCCCCTTGTAGTTAAAACCCCCTTAACCTCCTTATCCGTGATTATTTCAATGACTTCATCTTCAAGAACATCAAGATTTTTTTGAGAAAATATTATCTCCTGCATCCTTTTTCTGTATAAAACCCTGTCTGCCTGTGCCCTTAAAGACCATACCGCAGGTCCTTTTTTGGTATTTAAAAGCCTGAACTGAATTCCTGTTTCATCTATATTTTTTGCCATCTCACCACCAAGGGCATCTATCTCCTTGACAAGCTGTGCCTTTGCAATTCCGCCTATGGATGGGTTGCAGGACATCTGGGCTATTCTATCCTTTCTTAAAGTTATTAAAAGCGTTTTTGCCCCCATCCTGCTGGATGCAAGGGATGCCTCACAGCCTGCATGCCCTCCACCTATAACTATTACATCGTACTTCATAGAACTTAATTATACTAAAAATTTAAAAATTGTGCAAGAGTTTATTTGAAAAAACAAACCAGTTAATTTTATAATAACTTTATGACTTATCTTTTAATTTTTCATCTGTTCACATACCCCTATAAAATTTTAAAGGATTCCATCTACGAAAAATACTTTTCTGATGGAACCAGTGAAAAATACCAGGAGGTTTACATAGAAATTGGAGATGAAAAGGGGGCTGAAGAATGGACAAGAATACGTGCCCAATACACTCCCTATTACAACACTTCAGACTTCAAATTTGTGGAAATCAAAAGAAAAAGCGGTGAAATCCTTAAAATACCTCTTGAAAACATAAAGGATGTTCTATCACCTCCTGAACTGGGCGGAACAATTTTCTGGGGAACAAGGGAAAAAATTCTTCAACTGCCGAAGTTAAACCCCGGGGATGTAATCCATTATGCAGTATTTTCAAAAGGAGGAAACTGGCTTGGACCTGCAGGTGATACAATTTACAGAACTCCCTTTCCTGGTTATTTTAACACAATAGAAATGTTTGAAGACTATGTTCCCATTTATAAAAAAATATATGTACTTGAAGAGCTCAAAGAAAAACCTGTTAAATTCAGAATTTACAACGGAAAGGTGAATTACAGGAAAGAAGAAATAAACGGAAAAACCCTTCATGTGTTCTGGTGCGATTCTATTCCTTCTACAAAAAGGGAGTATTTTTCAGGTTCAAAATATGATAAGTTCAGAAAGGTTTTAATTACAAATATTCCTGACTGGAAGGAAATGTCAAGGCATGAATACTTACTTTCAGAAGAAAACATAAAGCCCGATGATTATATAAAATACTTTGCTGATTCTCTTTTAAAGGGTGCAAAAACCGATTCTGAAAAGATTTACAAACTCTTTTACTTTGTATCCGATAAGATAAGATATTTAGGGCTTGTTGAGACCGATGTTGAGGGATATAAACCCCACAAGGCATCCTTAACCTTAAAACACAGGGAAGGAGTCTGCAAGGATAAGGCAGGTCTTCTGGCATCCCTTTTAAGGGCAGCAGGATTTAAAGCCTACTATGCAATAACAGGCGCAGGAATAAAAATGGAGGATTTTCCTGTTGATCAGGCAAATCATGCACTGGTTGCCCTTGAAAAAAAGCCCTTTGAGTACATATACATAGACCCAACAATAGGCTCGGGCGGGAAAGACCTTTTACCCCCTTCAGAAGAGGGACAGGAAATACTTGTTGCACGAAAACAAGGCGATATTTTAAGGAAAATACCATTCTCAAAAACAGAAAGCAAAGGTGCTGAAGTGCAGATTGAGGAAAATTTATCCGAAAGGAAAATAAAGGGGATAATAAAAATTAAAACAAAAAAGGGATTTGACCAGAGCTATAGGGGAAGGTTCAGGGACAGGGAATACAGTGATTTAAAAAGAATATTTGAAAACTACCTTTCCTTCTTAAAAGAATTTGAAATTGATACAATCATTTACTCTGACCCTTATGATTATTCAAAATACTTTGAATTTGAAATACATTTTAAAAGGGAAGGAGACTTTGTGGAAAAGGGCAAACACCTTCTTTTTAAACCCCTTATATGTGAAAAGGCTTTTATCCAGAACTTTATATGGGAACTCAATTTTATAGAAAAGGAAAGGAAATATCCCTTTATATTCAGATATCCCTTTAAGATTGAATTTAAAGAGAAGATAAATTCAAAAAATATGGAAATAATTGCACTTCCTGAAAGTGATGAATTTAATGTAAAAAAACATAGAAAGAAAATTCTTGATTTTGAGCTTAAAAATGATAAAAACAATCTTATTTTATCGTTTCTGATAGGTTCTAAAAAGTTTGAAGGCAAAGATTATAAAAAACTTTATGAATTTAAAAAAAGGATTGAAAGGAGTTTCAAAAAATGGGTGGTTTTAAGAAGATAATTTTTCTGGTTTTTCCCTGCATCCTGTTTTCGGCAAACCTTCGGATTTTAAAAAGTTTTGAAAAGATAAAAATCACCGAGGATTCAATAATCAGGGAGACTGAAATAAAAATAAAGGTTCTAAATCAAAGGGGTGTGAGGGAAGCTGGAACAAGGGAAATAGAGTTTGATGAAAATTCTGAAAAGGTTAAGTTAATTTACGGAAGAACAGTAAACGAAAAGGATACAATAAATTTAAAGCAATACTCAATAAATGTATTTACAGACCCTGAAGCTCAGGATTATCCATTTCTTTCCAACAATAAAATAATGTCCCTTTCCTTTCTGGGAGTTAAAAGGAATTCTATAATTGAATATAAGTACAGAAAATCATCAGAATTTGAAGGTAAATACGATGAAATTTTTATTTTCAGGGAAGAATACCCTGTAAAAGAGAAGATAATAGAGGTTGAGTTTCCTGAAAAATTTAAAATCACCTACAAAATTAATGGAAATGTGGAATTTAAAAAGCAAAAATTAAAAGGTAAAATAAAGTATACCTTTTCGACAAAGGATTTAAAGGAGATAAAGGATGACCCCAGAAGACCTCCTGATTATAAAATTTCTCCCTTTGTATTCTTAACAAATTATAAATCATGGGAAGAGATTTTTAAAGAGTTTAAAAAAGAGTATTTTGAATCAAAAAGGTGCGAAAGGGGTTTTGAAAGTCCAATTAAGGTTTTAAGGAAAATCAAACTGGCTGACATCTCCTACGATTATACAGGATTCTATCCTGATTCCTGTGAAAGAGCATTGAGAGCAAAAATTGGAACAGCACCTGAAAGAGCCTATCTGATGATTAAGAGCATAAAAAAACCCGAATTAATCCTTGTCTTATCACCCCTTTTAAATCCTGATACCCTTTTACCCGGAAATTCATGGATAGAGGGAATTTTAATAAAAGATACGGATAAAATATATGACCCTGCATTCAGATTTAGGAATCTGAACTGTTACCCCTTTTCAGAAAGAAAGGGAATTTTTATAAATAAGGAAAAGCTTTATTTTTCAAAAATACCTTCTTCCCAGAAAAATTTGCTTGATATAAATCTTAATATAGACCTTGAAAAAAATCTTTTAGAGATAACCTGCAGGACTTACGGATACTTTGACAAACTTGCAAAGGAAGTGATTTTTTACTGGGAAAAGGAAAGAAGAGAAAGATTTTTAAGGGAAATCCTTTCTGAATTCGGGGAATTTGAAGATGAAAAGATAGAGTTTAAAAATCTTTCCTCTTTTGAAAAAAATCTTGAAATAAAGATATCTTCAAAAATAAAAAGTCCTGTAACAAAAAGCGGTAAATTTAAAATACTTGAAATTTCTTTCCCCCTCAAATACCCCTTTTACATATCAAAGATAAACGAGGAAAGAGAAAATCCCTATTTGAGGGAAGAAAAATTTTATATAAGTATCAAAATTGATTTAAAAGCAGGGGGATTGATGGTAAAACCCTATAAAAAGGAAATCAAAAAAGATGTGGGTAAACTCACAAAGACTTTGTCCTATGGAGAAAAAAGGTCTGAAATTAAAGAAAATTTATATCTTGAAATAACAAAAACAGGGCTCTGGAATAAAAATGATATAGAAGAATACAATCATCTAATTGAAAATTTTCTTTCAAAGGAAAACAGAGTTTTTCTTTTAAGGTAATTTTATAGAATCGGAGGACAAAAATGGAAGAAAAATTAAAAGAATTACTTTTAAAAGAGGTAAAAACAAAACAAGAATTTGAAAAATTTCTTAAAGAATATTTCGCCCTGCACGATGAAATTGAAACCACAGGAAGCAGGGCTCACATAAACTGGACAAGATGGACTAATAAAAAAGAATATGAAGAGGAGTATAAAAAATTCCTTTATGAAATAAAACCTCTTTATAAAAAGTACCTGCATAAAATTTTTGAGAAAATAAGGGAATCTGAATTTTTTAACAGTTTGAATTTTAAAAGGTTTGTTGAAACAAAAATATCCTTATTTAAAGAAGAAAACATAGAAATAGAGAAAAAGGAAGAAGAATTTAAAATGAAATACGGAAAATTGAATTCTGAATTTGTTTTTGAATTTAAGGGCAAAAGACTGACCCTTTCTGAAATCGAGGCAAAACTTGAAAGTGAGAAAAGGGATATAAGGGAAAGTGCTTTTAAAAAAATATATGAAAATATTTACCAGAAAAAGGAGGATATAAATTCAATACTTGACAATCTGATAAATTTGCGAACTCAAAGGGCAATAAACCTGGGCTTTGAAAACTATAGAGATGTGAGATGGAAAGAACTTTTAAGATTCGACTATACACCAGAGGATACAGATAATTACAGAAAGAGTGTAAAAAAATATATTTTACCCCTTTATGAAGAATTTCTTGAATACCTTAAACAAAAACTTGAAATAGATGAATTAAAACCCTGGGATGTATCAGCATCAATATTTAAAAGAGGAGAAATCAAACTTTTTAAAAACCAGAAAGAACTTATTGATTTTGGCAAAGAAATTGCAAACCTTATAGACCCTTATTTTGCAGAAACAATTGAAATTCTTGAAAAGAATGACAGACTCGATTTAATGGCGAGGGAGAATAAACAGCAGGGGGGTTATATGAGCCATACCGAAGATGTTAAACTTCCCTTTATATTTATGAACGGCTCAGGAACAATTGACAACTTTATGACATTCATGCACGAATTGGGTCACTCTATAAATTACATGCTTTCAAGAGATATAGAAAATCCCTTTTTGAGGTTTCAGACATCCGAATATGCAGAAGTTGGTTCAATCACAATGGAATTATTCACCCTTGAGGAGTTGAAGAACAAACTGGATGAGGAAATTTATAAAGACCTTTGTTCAAGGTATCTTTCCCGCATTTTGAAATTGCTCCTCCATATAGGAAAAATTGATGGATTTCAGCACTTTATATATCTCAATCCCGATGCAGATTACACTGAAAGAGAAAATTACTTTATTGAACTTGATAAAAGCCTTTCAGCTTCAAATGTAAAATGGAACGGCTTTGGGCATCTTAGAAACGTTATATGGTATAAGCAAAGACATATATTTTCCTATCCCTTTTATTACATTGATTATGGAATAGCAACCATAGGTGCTTTAAATCTCTGGAAAATTTACAAAAAAGATAAAAACAAAGCACTCGAACTCTATAAGAAGGGGCTTTCAATCGGGGGAACAAAGACCCTTCCTGAAACTTTTGAAGAGACAGGACTTGAATTCAAATTTGATGAACCTGCTATCTCTAAAATTTCAGAGTATTTAAAAGAATTTTTTAAAGAAACTATTTAGATTTAAAAATCCTTTCTTTCCCATCTTGTAAGTCTTCCTTTTTCATCAAGATAATAAACAACAAATTTCCGTGCCCTCTTTCTTTTTTCAAAATGCTCCTTTTTCTCTCTTTCACTCATTCCTGCAAATTTTTTTCTCCAGACTTCTAAAAAAGATGGTTTTCTTATAATAACAATACTTATAACTGGCTCTCCATTTTTCAAATAAGGAGGGAATTTTCCGTACTTAGAATGTATATTAACATAATAATCAGGAACCCCGTGGGTTTTGCTTCCCCTTATTACATCTTCCTTAAATTTTTTATTTTTCATGCATAGATCAAGCAACTTATAAAACTTTTCTGTCTTCAATTTTATGTTTTTATAAAAACTGTCATATCCAGATGTATCCACGAGGTCAATGGATATGTAAAATTTATCCTTTATCAAAGTGCCATGAAAACTGCTTATTATTTTACTTTCTTTTAAATCAAACCCGATAGAAGGTTTAGAAAAACTGTCAATCTTCCCGATTTTTTCAAATCTTTTAACTAAATTTATAAAACTATCTGAATTACTTTTTATAAATTCAATTTTTTCCTTTAGAGGAATATAAATGCTATCATTATGAACTACTGTAAAATAGGAAATCGCAATCGGCTTTTTCTTTAGGTACTCAGTCCCTTTAAACTCCACATAATAGTTTACCCTTGAATATTCTGAAACATTCCATGTATTTATCTTTGAATTTGTATTAAATCTTAAAAGAAAAAAACTTTTTTTATCTTCCTTGAAAATTCTTTTTATCCTGTCAAATAAAAATAATTTCTCAAAGAAATTAAGAGAATCCTGCACTGTAATTGAGATAGCAACATCACTTTTCCATTTAAATTTTTCATTTATTTCACTTGTTCCGCCGAATTCCGTGTTTTTAATATCAAAATAAAGAATTTCCCTCTTTATTGACATAAAGTATTCTCCGTTCTTATAGATTTTAAACTCTTTATGTTTTAAAAACTTCTCTTCTTCTTTTAAATAAAAAAATATTGTATCACCTCTTCTTGTGTATCTGCGAGGAGAAGGAACACCATCCTCATATATCACCTCGGAGATTACCACCTCACCACCTTCTTCAGGAATTTTTAAATCTTCTTTACTCTCTGTCTGAATACAGTAAATTGTTGTATCACAGGTATTTATGTCAAAAATTTTAAGTGTCCATCCGTGAATTCTCCTGCAATCGGTTATATCATCTATAAAAATTATTCTTTCATTCCATTTATCAATAAAAAAATTTTCAGAAGGTATATTTTCTTTTACCCATACATATCCTTTATTTTCCTCCCATCTTGCAAATCCCCTTTTTAAATCATTCCCGTAAGGAGGTGAAGATGGTTTTATAAAAACAATGTGACAATTTTTAAACTCAAAACTTCTTATCTCAGGAACATACAGTCTTATGGTAAACAACAAAAAAATTACAACACTCATTATTTTAATTATACAGAGAGCATAAATACCAGTTGCAATCATGCCAGTTATCCCATCAAAAACCTAAATGAAATAAAAAATAGATTTTTATGTGAAATTGCAGGTTGAAATTTTGTGTTTTTTAATCTTATAATAGTTGCATGAAAAGATTATTTTTTGTTTTAATATGTTTTGTTTTTTTAAAGGCAGATGTTTTAAGGTTTGAAATTCCCACTCCTGAATATAAGATTTCAGAAAACAGGTTAATTGTTGATAACTCTTCATTTATAAATATTACAGGTGCTCCGAAAGTTCCCTGCAGGATATTAACCTTTGCCCTTCCACCCGGTGCGATTGTGGAAGGTGTTAAATTCTACGGAATTAGAGAAAAAGCAGGAAATGCAGAGATTGAACCTGTTCCGCCCTTTATCCCGATTTCAGGTGATAAAAAGACTATCCAAAGGAGTTTTGAAATTTATAGAAGAAACAGGGATATTTATTATTCACAGAATAAGGTTTATCCTCAGGAATTGGGAAGAGTAATTTCAAAAGGGGGGATAAGAAAATACACCACCTGTGACCTTGCCCTTTATCACTTTGCCTTTAATCCACTGTCAAAGGAAATTTTCGTTTCACCGTGGATAACCGTTGAAATCCATTATAAAATGCCAGCACCTGAAAGTGAAAGGGCAAAGTTCTGGGAAAGATTAAAAGATGATACGAGTTTTGATAAAATTGCTGAGAGTGTAATTTATAACTGGGAAGAAGCAAAAAACTGGTATATAACCCAAAATCCCGAAAGAATAGCAGGGTATTGTATAATTTTGCCTGAAAGCCTTTCAAATTATGTTTCACAACTTGTAAATTACAGGTCAAATCAGGGATACAGTATAAATATTATTACAAAGGAATATATAAATTCAAATTATCCCGGGGTTGATTTCCCCCAAAAGTTGAGAAATTATTTAAGGGAAAATTTATCTGTTCTGAATTATGTTTTACTCATAGGTTTTTACCTTGACCTTCCATGGAGGAACATGGTTCCCTTTAACGATGACCCTGATAGCCCCTGGGATGACCCTGATATTTCACCTATCCCATCTGATATGTATTATGCTGATTTGTCAGAGCCCGATAGCCTTTCATGGGATTTAGACGGTGATGGTTGTTTTGGCGAGGTCTATGACCAGTACGGATATCCAAACGGTGACGATGCTCCTGATTATCACCCTGATATTCATCTGGCAAGGTTTCCCTATAGCACAGGTTATGTTATAGAGGATGTTATAAATAAGATTATATCCTTTGATTCGAATTCCGATTATGACTACAAAACATCCCCTTTGCTGGCTGGTGGAATGATATATTTTGAAAACGAAAATTATTCGGGAAGACCCAGAATGGACGGTGCGGATATGATGGAACTCATGATGAACGAGGGAATATTTGAAAGGGAAAAATCTGTTTATCTCTATGAGAAGTCGGGTTTACACCCTTCTCCCTATCCCTGCACCGACTCCCTTACCCGTAATAATATGATTTATTACTGGCAAAGTAAAGGCATAATGCTTGAATACAATCACGGCTCACCCAATGCCTACTGGAGAAAGATATGGGCATGGGATGATGGAGACAGTGTTCCTGAATACAATGGAGAGGTTCAGTTTCCTCTCTGTCTTGAAACAAACGATGTTATTTATCTTGATAATACATATCCTGCAACCTGTTTTTTGAGGTCCTGTTTGACAGGTAAACCAGAGGAATATGGACTTGGAGCATATCTTTTATACAGGGGTGCATCCTCGGCTTTCTGTGCAACCAGAATTTTATGGGCATCCCCTTTACAGGATGAGGGTCTGGGATATCACTTTTACAAAGTCCTTTTAAAAGATTCCCTTTTGAGTTCTGGAATTACAGGTGATGCCTTTGATATTGCAAGGGAAAGATTTATGCAGATAAACAACTTCTGGCTGAATCTGTACCTTATAAATAATTATGGTGACCCTGCAACAAGACACTTCGGAAGATTTATAGGAATTGATGAGAGAAATTATACGAGAAAACCCTTTTTAATTACCTTTAAAAATCCTGCCTTTAAAAATTTAAAGATTATTCTACCTTCAAATCAGAAGCTAAAAATTGAAATATACGATGAATGCGGGAGACTTTTAAAAAAGTTTAACACTGGATATGCGGGTAAAGGAAATGAGTTTAACCTTTGTTTAAGTTCGGGTATTTATTTTATAAGGATAAAGGGAAAGAGGAATTACTTTTACCATAAGTTGGTGGTTTTAAAATAATTTTATTCTGAATCCTGCCTGTAGGCTCATATAAAAATCTAACTCTGTTATTTCGGTTAGATTTTTGATGAGACAATTCGTGCTTTTGAGAGAATTATAATAAAACTTTATAATAGAGCTTTATAATTAATTTATGATAAAAGAAATGTTCAATTTAGGATCGGTTAACTGTGTTTAACATCGAGGCAAAACGGACAATTCAAATAGCAAGATGGGTGGTTGAAATATCAGGCACTGGGATTAGTGCGCTACATTTATACTGGAAGATACAGGATAGAGGAATGGGACAGAAGAGTCTGGTCAATAACAGGTACTATCTGGGTCCTATCAATACCAAAAAATTAACAAAAAGGAGGTAAAATGAAAGGACTCTTATTTGCATTTCTGCTAATTGCTGCGGTGCCTTTGAAAGCCCAGAAGGTTATCTGGGAGAAGATATATAATAAGAATAGGGGCACAGTTTACTCGGTTACCGAAACCAATGATGGGTGTTTTGTAATCGGAGGAGAAATAAACTACCAGGATGGACACGGGAGAGATGTTTATCTGGCAAAGGTGGACAAAAATGGTAAAAAGCTATGGGAGAAACGATTTGGCGGGGATTATGACGATAGATGTTATGCACTTTCCAAAACCAAAGATGGTGGTTTTATCCTTGCTGGAACAAAAACATCGTACACAATGGAGGCTTATACTGGAAGTGTTCCTAGCGAACCTGATGTTTATCTCATAAGAACTGATGAGAACGGTAACAAGATATGGGAAAAGACATTCGGAGGTGAGGAAAAGGATAAGGCGAATGCAATTATCCAGACCAAAGACAGCAATTTCATAATTGCCGGTGTAACAAAGTCTTTTGGGGCCGGTGAGGAAGACATCTATCTAATAAAAATCAACAGGAATGGTAAGAAAATCTGGTCAAAAACCTTTGGAGGTAAAAAAGAGGATAAAGCGAATGCAATCCTGGAAACAGAGGATGGTGGATTAATAATTGCCGGATTAACAAGAACATTCAGTAAAGGTGAAGGAGATGTATTTTTGATAAAAACAGATAAAAATGGTAAAAAAATCTGGCAAAAAACCTTTGGTGGAGAAGACGGTGATGAGGCTTATTCTATAATTGAAACAGAAGACGGTTTTATAACTGCGGGCTACACTTACTCCTATGGTAATAATGGAGATTTTTATCTCATAAAAGTTGATAAAAAAGGAAATAAGGTATGGGAAAAAACAATAGGCACAAGGAATTATGAGATAGCTTATTCGATTTCCAGATGCTCAGATAATGGTCTCATTGTTGCTGGTCTCACCAACATTGTAACCGGTTTTAATGTTCCCTATGTGGCAAGAATCAAGGATGAATTAGGGAAAAAATAATGCATAACTTGAAGCAAACACTATAAACTAAGGAGGTTTTATGTGTGCTTTTTTTCTTTTTCTTTTAATTTCCTTGCTCGCAAATCCTTGCGTGTTAACTGCGCAGGAGAGGCAGATTGTGGGCGAGTGGCATAGTGAACCAAACCCTGCAATTTATTATGGAGAAGTATATATATTTTCTCCTCGTGGGGAATTTGTCAAAGTAACGAGCGATTTAGATAGAACTAATAGGATTCTTTTGAAATCTGGAACATGGCAAGCAAAAAAAGGGGGAATAGAATTGATATACAAACATCAAATTGTCCGAGTCGGAGGAAAACTTAAGACCGACCCAGAAACACGAACTTTTTTCCTTGAAGGAGGAAAGCAAGTCAGAGAGATAATTGATGATACAGATTTTGTTTCAGTTGAATATATTGGTAAAAAACGCATTCTCATTGACGGGAAACGTTATTATTATATAAAAACACAAGGGGAAAAGGATTTTAAGTATTTGTTTGATTATGCAGAAAAAAATATTCTCAAGGATGCTGAGATTCTCTTTGTATTAGGAGCGGATGCGAATTTATCAAAAATGAATGGCTGGACCCTTCTTCACCAGGCGTGTAAAAGTAACTCACTGGAGTTTGTAAAATTGCTTATGGAAAGGGGGCTAATCCAAATGTAGGTGCCGAGGATGGTAGAACTCCACTTTCTCTTGCTGTCGCAAACGGGAACACAGAAATTGTAGAATATCTTATTAAAAGGGGTGCCTTTGTTAATGTGCAAACCGAACCAGAAGATAGTTGCATTACTCCTCTTCACATTGCAATTAAAAATAATGATTTTGAAATGGTTAAATTACTGATGCAAAGCGGAGCCTCATGGAAGATGAAAACAGGAAGAGGGAAAACAGCACTCGACCTCGCTAAAGAAAGCGGTAATGCGAAGATTGAAGAATTAATCCTTGCATATTCGCAGAAACCTCCTTCTAAATTGCGTGTAGAGGACAATTATGTCCAGATAGTTGATACTAAAAAAATCAGAACAATTGGAAAACTTGCCTCATCAGATGCATTCCCTTTCGGTTTTTCCAGGATATACAAATTTTCGCCTGACTCTTCGTATATCGCTTTTGTTGAAAGGACAGAAAAAGGATATGACCTATTTCTTGTATCAAACACAGGAGAAAGAGGGCGCATCACCTGGGATGGAAAGATTGACTCAAGAACGACAATAGCATGGGACAGTGAGGGAAAAGCGTTTCTTTTTAATGAAAATGGAAGAATAATATTCGTAAGCACCGAAGGTTACCGGAAAAAAATGTTAACAAATCCTGAAGAAGGTTATGAAGATATCCTGCCCTCCTTTAAGAGAAAAGGTAAAGTAAAATTTTTCAGAGGTACAAGATTTGAATATTCTTTTTCTGGCTCTGAGTATGAGGTTGAAATCACCGGTGGTGGCTGTCGCAAAATTCCTGATGGAGAGGTTATACAACCAGAAAACTTAGGCGGCGAAGAAGAAGGTGTATATTAATATGAAGATAATAAGTATACTATTTGCCTTGATTTTTTTGGTGGGGTGTGCAAAGGAATCAATGCCCACAAAAATCGTTATACTCAAAAACAGCATAATTGCACTTGATGCAGAAAACAGGACTCTCTGGAAAATAACAGAGGGAGACAGCGCAATTGAATCCTTTGCGAAATCACTTAAGGTTTTAGATAATCTATCTTCAAAAACCATACTTATTGTGCCTCATTACACCAAAACCGTCGCACCAACACAAAATGCACCTTATGCCGGTTATTTTCAAAGTTTCCTCGATTTTCTTTACTGTCTGGATATCAAGAAAGGCAAAGTTAAATGGAAGTATCAATTAGGAGGTTTGTATAAAATTGTGGGAGGGTCAAAAATTATTCCTGAAGATGTTATAAAGATGATACCAGAGAAAGACAATTTTATTATTTTCACAACGATGCGAGTTCTGGAGATTTCAAAGAATGGGAAACTAATTTTCTGGAATAATTATTCTAAAGGGGAAAAAGATATAGAGAATCTCATCGGTGCTATTATGAGAGATGTCAAAAAACTTGATGAAGATAAGTTTTTGCTTCTCGGAACAGACTGTTTTGGTATATACAACAAAGACAGCAGAAAAATTGAACTTACAAAAGAAGAAAACAGGCACAACCTGGCTCCCGTGTATGCAAATGGCAAGATTTACTGGTTGAGAGAAACCGTAAATAAGATACTTACTTCGTATTTTTCCCTTTGCCAGTATTCAACTGATGGGAAATTAGTCAAAACGCTGAGAAATAACTTTCTTGAGAATATCTATGAGCAAAATTTTCTTGTAAAGAAAGACAGTCTTTATCTGCTTCTTAACTCTAACAAATTGCTCATTGTTGACCTCAATACTGATTCTCTGACTAATGTCCTTACCTCTTCTTCCTTGCTTGATACACTCTTTTATTTCGGAGGCAAAATCTATTTCTGCGACTTCCGGGATAGTGAATTCTTTTTACTTCAGAATAGTTCTATAGAGAAATGGTATGAATATGAATCTTTTGTTGATAGAAACAATGGTGCAATACATATTGTTAATCCTCGTATAGCATTGTATATCAATAGGGAAAGGAATGTTGTATTAGGTCTTGACGAGCATCTCAACATAATAATGGAAAAACAAGGGAAGTTTCTGGGAATCGATAGAGACTACTGGGCAATTCAAGGTGAAAATGGAATTATTATATACAGGGGATTAAAAAAAGGGTTAAACATCTGAATTCTCTAATTATTTTATTGCTTTTTGCATTTTCAGTAGACCTCAATGCCCAACACAAGGACAAATGGTTTCGTGTCAATTATCTGGGGTTCAAGATTGGTTATCACAAATGGAGTGTAAATTTTATTGAAGTGGCTTATGGAGACCTATCTAATGGACTTGGTATAGGGGGCACACTTTTTGAGATTAAAAATTCCAGTTACAACTTCTTGCCTGCTAAGTTATTTCTCGCTAAACCACTTGGGAACACGACAGGGCCTTTGCCAAAGGGATTCGGCGGCCCTTTACTTTTTCCTTGGGGCTATCAATATCCCGGTGCAATTTATCTCCAGATGAAAATTTCTGTGCTGGGTATAAAACAATCTTCCTGGTGTTTATCCTCTGGAGTAGGTTTGGGATTTGAGAAATCAATTTACCAACAGGCCGGGTCAATAGGCATAGAATTTGGTTATACCATTGATTTTCTTCCTCTAAGGGATAAGGAGGATAAATACCTGTATGCTGTTTTTCAGTACAACTTCTCCAGCTGGGCAAGGGTGAAAAAAATTTCAAGATGATATCAAAAATATCAACACCTGAAATGAGCGGTTTTTATTTTATTCAGGAGGGGTTTATCAGTCTAAACTTTGTCTGGGGAAGCGGAATATCTTCCATTTGTTGCATTGTGGTAAAAAAGTTTTGTTGTCCATCTGTAATTACGCAAAAATATGGAGGACAACAACAAAGGAAAAAGAGAGAAAACCCCCTGTAGGCTAATATAAAAATCTAACTTTTTTTAGAAAAGATAAAAAATACTGCACCGAGAGTAAGTGGGAGTCAAATCTATTTCGGTTAGATTTTTGGTAAGTCAACTTGGTTACTTGAAAAAGGAAATGTCTGTATTTTATAATACAATACTTTTTTTCATACGGGGGCGTAGTTCAGCCCGGTTAGAACGCTGGCCTGTCACGCCAGAGGTCGCGAGTTCAAATCTCGTCGCCCCCGTTTTTTTATTACAAGAGTTCCTTTTTCCTTTTATAAATTTCGGGTAATAAGTTTTTGAATCTTGGAAGGGTTTTTAAAATCCATTCCTCAAAATGCTTTTTTAAATTCTCTTTTGTCCACCTGTGGTTGTTTAAATCCTTTTCATCAAAGTAAAACCCTTTTTCTTTTAAAGTGCAGGTTGTTAAACATACAGGGCACCTGTATTTATTTCCTTCAATATGTTCAAAGAAGGTGCTGTAATCAACAGGACAGTGTTTTGAAATACAGGACTTTAAGGGTTTGTCTTCAAAATTTAAAATTTTATTAAAAGCCCTTTTAACTCTTTCAATATTTTCATCGAGCAAGACCTCACCAGGACCTGCACCGAATATTAAAAAACTTTCAACAATTTTAAATCCAAGGGAAAGTAAAAAAAGGTTCATAAAGGGAAGCTGAAATTGAAAGTAATTTATCGGAGATGCAACCCCCATGCTTATTGCGGGTTTTACGGGTCTGTCTTTGATTAACTCATAAATACAGAGAAATCTGTCAAGAAGCATTTTTAGTTTTCCAGGGATTGTTAAAACATAGGTGGGTGCTATTAAAATTAAAGAATCGTGCTCTAAAATTTTATCCATGAGTTTGTAAAAATCGTCATCAATTCTGCACTTTTCCTTTTTGAAAACACACGCCATACATCCGTTGCACTGCTTTATTTCAAAATCTCTGAGATAAAGGATTTCTGTATTTAAAGGAGAAATTTTTGATAGAAATTTCCCCAGTGTCTCGCAGTTTCCCTTTTTTCTTTCTGATGCGACCAGAATGCCTGCTTTCATTTAAAGTCGTTGAAGTATAAAATTTCTTCGACTTTCCTCCTCTGTTTTGAGCCTTTTAATTTTTTCTCCTTTTCCTTTTCATCAGGATATCCGATTGCTATCAAAAGAACAATTTTGTATTTCTTGGGTATATTCAGGATTTTTCTTATTTCCTTTTCATTGAAATAACCTATATAACATGTTCCGAGACCCAGTTCTGTTGCCTGCAGGACGAGATGTTCGCATGCAATACCTATATCAATTAAATAGTAGTCGGTTTTCATAACATAGGCACCTGCCTGTGCAATGAATTTTTCCCTGTCCGCAAGAACAAGAATTATACAGGGTGCTGTTGGCAGGAATTTGTTTATTATTCCGTAAATTCCAGAAGTTGCAACCTTTGCAATCCTGTTTTTTAACTCGGGCTCGTCAATCACAACAAATCTCCAGGGTTGTGAGTTACATGCAGAGGGCGCGAGCCTCGCAGATTCAATGCACTTTAAAATTTTTTCCTTCTCAACGGGGACTTCTTTAAATTTCCTGCAACTGAACCTTTTTGAAACAAGTTCGTAAAAATTCATATTTTAATTATAAATTTTGCATGGGCAGAAATTAAAATCTGACTTGGAAAAAAGGTTTTTGAGATTATATAATTTCCCCCTTATGAAAAGATTTGAAGAAATAACCGTTAAAAAGGTAAGATTAAAAGGGGATGACATTCTTACTGAGGAAGGAAATGACAATGTGGTTGTGGAGAAAAAATTAAGTATATTTCTAAATGACAAGGAATTGGTGAGTGTCCTGTGTATACCTGTAAACATAAAGGAGCTTGTTACAGGATTTCTCTATACAGAAAGAATAATAAAAGATATTATTGACATTGAGAGTATAGAGATTGTATTTAAACCCCTTCTTACAGCCAGAGTTCTTACCTCAAATGGATTTTCTCCTTCCAAAAGAACAATAACCTCGGGTTGTGCAGGAGGTGTGACCTTTGAAAAGGAAATTGATTATGAGATTAATAATTCGGAAATGGAAATAGAGCCTGTAGAATTGAGGAATTTTTTCAAAGAATTTGAAAGAAAAGCAGAACTTTTTAAATTAACAGGTTGTGTTCACAGTGCTGCACTTTCAAACAGAAACTCAATAATATTTTTTTCAGAAGATGTTGGAAGACACAATGCGATTGATAAGGTTATAGGATATGCACTTTTGAATAAGATGGATTTAAATGATAAAATAGTTTTTACAAGTGGCAGGCTTTCCTCAGAGATGATTACAAAATGTGCTGTAGCCGGTGTTCCTGTAGTTGTGAGCAGATGTGCACCAACCATGAGGGCTCTTAAAATTGCTGAAAACACAGGCGTGACAGTTATAGGATTTATGAGAGGACCGAGGTTTAATGTTTACACAAATTCTAAAAGAATAAAAATTCAATAATTTTTTCCAGAGTGTAAGGTAATAAAAAAAATCAACCGCAGCAAAGAAGATAATCTGATAAAAAAATGTAATTTATTGGAACTGGAGGTGGGGGGAGTTGAACCCCCGTCCAGAGGGCTTTGGAATCCAGGCTCTACATGTTTAGCCTGTCCTCTTATGGATAAAGGAGGGACAGGCACCTTCCTTTATCCTTCCCTTTTTTCAGTTAGAGGAGGAGGGAGGAAAAAGGGGAACTCCCTTCACCTCTGTCCTTTATATGAGGCTCTTTCAGGGCGAAGGACACACACCCTGAAGAACCGCTGCTTATAGATTAAGCAGCATATGCATATGTGTTGGCAGTTGTTTTTGTGAGGAGTTTTACGGGTCTCCTCTGCCCGACATGCTCCCGGAATCCTCAATTCCCTCTGTCGAGCCCAGTGCCACCCCCATTTTCAAAGAAGCATATATATATTAAAGGATTTTTGTAAGAAAGTCAAGACCCGGAGATGAGCCTATTTGTAGTATTCAGCGTTCTTCTTTATGAAGTCCTTCCATTCATCAGGAACAGCATCATCTGAATAGATTGCCTGAACAGGACATACAGATTCGCATGCTCCACAATCAATGCATGTGGATGGATCTATATAAAGCTGGTCAGCCTTTTCGTATTCGGGTTCATCCTTTCTTGGATGAATGCAATCAACAGGGCACACCTCCACACAGGCGGTGTCTTTAACACCGATACAGGGTTGACAGATTACATAAGCCATTTTTCAACCTCCCTTTTTAACTCTCTCTCATAACTTTAAAAGCAACTTTTAATTTGGCCTGGTATTCAATCTCACCATCTTTTATTCCACCTCTCAATTCAACCACTTCAAACCAGCTCAAACCTTTCAGGGTTCTTTTAGCTTCCTCAATCGCATTTTTAATTGCATCTTCATACCCTGTTTTTGATATTCCGACAAGTTCAATAAGTTTATATGTTTTTTCCATCAAACCCCCTTTGATTTACATTTTTTACAAAATCCATACACTATAACTGTGTAGTTTTTTATTTCAAAACCAGCTCTTTCTCTTTTTATTATATCTTTTAATGGATTCTCATTCATTACATCTCTGTCCTCTATTTTGCCACAGTTTTCGCAATAAAAGTGGAAATGAGGTTTTACAAAAGGGTCAAAATGGCTTTTTCCGTCAGGAAGGGAGATTTTAAGCAGAAGTCCTTCTCTTTCAAGAAGGTCCAAAGTTTGATAGACTGTTGCAAGGGAAATTTCGGGAAGTTTTTTCTTAACTTTAAAATAAACATCTTCTGCACATGGATGGGTTCTATCATCAAGAATCGATTCAATCACAAATCTTCTCTGCGGTGTAATCTTAACCCCTTTTTCTCTCAATATACTTATAGCATTATCTTTATTCATAATTTTTTTTAAGAAAAGTTTATTATAATCTAAAAATGATAGAAAAGTCAATTTGACATTATTTAGCCAATATATATATAATATTAAGAGTTATGAACCTGAATTTTGTTATAAAAGAGACAATTAAAGGACTTCGTGTTAATTATAGAATGGGATTTACAAGTATTCTTATCACTTCTTTTTCCCTTTTTGTGCTTTTTCTATTTTTTATTCTTACATTTAATGCCTTTGATGTTATAAGAAAAGCATCTAATAAGATAGAGATGGATATTTATTTAAAAAAAGATTTGCCACAGAATACAAGAGAAGTTTTTATAGAAATTTTAAAAAACTATGCAGGAGTTCAGGATGTAAAACTAATAGAAGGCAAAAAGGCGAAGCAAAAATTTATGAAAGAATTTCCTGAATATAGTGCATTGCTTTCTCTTTTTCAGGACGATATCTTCCCCGAGAGGGTGGTTCTTACTCTTAAACCAGTGCTTTTACCTTTGTCTTATAAAAGTTTGAAAAAAAACATAGAGTCTTTCGGTCTTGTGGATGAAGTGATTTTTGGAGAGGAATGGATTTTCCCTTTTTCCAAATTTCTTCTATTTTTATTCTTTATAGATATATTTTTGATTATACTCCTGATTTTTCTTCTGGGTATAGTTATGGTACAGACATTGCGTCTTACAATTTTAAGAAGAAAAGAAGTGGTAAACCTGCTTGAAATTATAGGAGCTTCAGAATCTACTATAAGAGGTCCTTTTGTATTTGAGGGCAGTTTTTATGGGATATGCGGTGGACTTATCTCCGGTATTTCTCTTTTCTTTCTGAACATGATTATAAAGAAATTATTTAACATACATCTTTCCTATATGGACCTGGTTTTCTCAATCTCTTTATTATTCGGTTTACTTCTGGGTTTTATGTCTTCCCTTATAGCAGTATCACAGAGAGAGAGGCAGGAAGCATGGTAGGTATTTTACTTATAATTTTTTTAAGTCAGGGTGGCAATTTAAAGGTTTACAGGGAAAGGCTTGACTCACTGAGCAAGGAACTTCAAAAAGTCAGAAAAGAAAAGGCTCAAATTGAAAGAAAGAGATATGGTATAATGGAGATGCTTGAAAAGATAAATCAGGAAGAGGATATACTCAGAGAGGTGATTTCCAAGATAGAAAAACAGATATCCTTTATGGAGGAAGAAAAAGCAAAAAAGATTGAAATAATAGGCAAGATAAAAGAATATCTTGATGAATCAAAAGAGGATATCAAGAAAGGCATTATTTTTCTTTATAAAAGAGCCAATGTATCACCTTTAAATTTGATTTTATACGGTGGTTCACCTTATACTTTTTATTCAGGTATAAAAGCTTTAAGCACAAAATTAAAGGAAGAAAAGGTGGTTCTTAATAAAGGGATTGAATTGTTGCAGGAATTGGAAACCAGAGTGGAAAGTCTCAGGGTTAGAGAGGAAAATCTCGCATTGTTGAAAGAGAGTTTTGAAAAGAGAAAGGGGGAGCTTGTTTTGTTGAGGATTGAGAAAGAAAAATTTCTGGAAGAGAGAAAAAAAGATGAAAGAGAGCGTGAGAGGTTAATAGCGGAATTGAGAAAAAATATGAAGAGGTTGAATAGTATTATAAGGGAGCTGGAAAAAAGGACAAAGGGAAAACTATTTGCAAAAGGATTTCCCAAGAATGTGCCCAAAAGGAATTTTTCATGGCCATGCAATGGTAAAATTTACAATTCTTTTGGGTCAATATGGCATCCTCTTTACAAGACAAGAATTAAAAATAATGGAGTTGATATACTTTCTGAATATGATGGTAAGGTGAAAGCAGCGGGAAGCGGAGTAATAGAATATGCAAATGATTTTCTCGGATATGGTAAGCTGATTATAATAGACCATGGAGATGGTTTTTTTACAATTTATGGCAATCTTAAAGATACTTATGTGGTTCCAGGTAAAGCTGTTAGAGAAGGAGAAATAATAGGAGTTCTTGGCAAAGACCCCCTTGAGAATTTACCGCTTCTACATTTTGAAATAAGATACGGAGGTAAGGCATTAGACCCGTTATACTTTTTAAAAGAGGCCCTTTAAAATGAAGAATTACTATGAAATTCTGGGTATTAAAATAAATGCAAAAAGAGAAGAGATAAGAAAGGCTTATCTTGACCTGTGTAAAAAGTTTCATCCTGATAGATTCCGAAAACTGGGAAAAGAAGAATATGAAAAAGCATTAAAACAGTTTACCCTTATAAACGAGGCATTTAATATTCTTTATGACCCTGCCAAGAAAGAGGAATATGATAAAAAGCTTGAAGAGGGTAAAGTGTACAGTGTCTATGAAACAAGCTTCAAGGCGCAGGCGGTTTCAGTGTTTAAAATGGGCAAACAGGAAATTGACAGAGGTGATTTTGCGAGAGCAATTCAGTATTTGAAGACAGCTGTAAAATTGAATCCAGAGGAATATCTTTTTAAAAGTTATCTTGCCTTTGCATATCTAAAAGATGGGAGAGATAAAAGTGAGATAAAGAATCTTCTTATGAAAATTTATACTTCAAAAAATATTGTAAAAAACTGGGAAGCTCTGTATATTTCGTCCCGAGTGTTTTATGAAATGAGTGACCTTGAAAAGGCAATGGAACTTATAGGGCTTGCAAGGAAGTTAAATCCGTCGAGTTTCAGAGTGAAAAAGCTGTATGAAGAGATAAATAGCAAATCCAAAAAGGGTATTTTTAAATTTTTTAAATTTTGAATATCCTTGTCATTCTTTTTTGCGTTCTTCATCCCTATTTTAAACAGGATTTAAATCTTGTAGATTCTGTATATTTTTACAAAGATAAGATAAATTTAATTTTAAAAACTCGGAAAACATCTGATTTCCCGTTGGAAAACAGAGACTCTCTGCTAATTTTTAAAAATATAATGTTCAGGGAAATAAAAGAAAATAAAAGACAAAAAAAATATTATAATTATGTTATAAAAAGAGATAGGTTTATGTACCTTATATATCTTTTCAAAAAGGGAGATTATGAAAAAATATATAACATATTAAATGCAGAAAATACAAGGGGACCTGAAGAATATATAATTTATATGTTAGCCTGTCTGAAATTAAAAAAGAGTCCCGAATTTCTATTAAGCGGAAAATTTGCGAGTTCCGAATATTATCCTTATATTCTTTATTTGAATTCTCTTTTTCTTTTTATAAAAAACGAATATAAAGCAGTGTTTGAAAATTTAACTGATTTGAATTATGAACCTTTGAATGAAGATATTGATTTTTTAAAAGCCCTCGTATTTTTCAACAGGTTTAAAAATCCTGAAGAGATGGAAAAATACATTGACACATATAAAGAGAACTTCTATACTGATACTCTTTGTTTTCTTACAGGAAGTTATTATTACAGTATAAAAAAATATAGAAATGCGGAAAATTATATAAGGAAATTAGCAGAGAAAGAAGGGAAGTTCTATAAATTTTCTCTCGAGATGCTCATAGAGATAGAATCCCTTATTGGTGAAAGGACTATTAAACTTCTTGAGGTTTATAAAGAGAAATTCAAAGAAGGAGAGAGATTCAGAGAACTTGTGAGAAGGTCCATACTAAATCTTTATTCAAGAAGAAAATTTGAGCAGGTCATTGAAATTTACAATAACTGGGGAGAGATTATCAAGTCAAAAATTTTTGCAGCATACATAGGTGCTCTTTTGAGGGTAGAGAAAGAAAGGAAAGCTTTCAGGGTTATATCAATGGAAGAAGACAGATTTCTTAAAGGAATTGGATATTTTAAAGTGGCTGAAAATTATGAAATAAAAGGGAGTTACTGGAATGCTATAAAATTTTATAACAGGGCATTGAAGTATCTTGAGCAGAAAAGTGAATTTTCTCAAAGTATTTTCCTGAAAAAGCTTTTGCTTGAGGTAAAGGTCGGCAGGATACCAAACTTAAAAATTGCATATAAAATCTTTTTAAAAAAATTCCCGGGAACAGAGAAAAAATTACAGATACTAAAAGAAATGGTCAGTTATCTTTTGAAAGAGAGAAAATTTGGAGAAGCTTTAGTATACCAGAAACAGGTTTTTGAAATAGAAAACAAAAGAGAGAATTTTGAAAAACTGGCTAATATTGCTTACAATATAAAGAATAAAAGTATTGTTGATTCTCTTTATTTAAATGCAGGGGATGAGTTTAAGGACATAGCGGGATTTTATAAGGGGCTTTTGCTCTATAAAGTAGAAAAAGACCCGTTTTCCGCCCTTGAAGTTTTTAAAGAAATCCCTGAAACAGAAAGCAAATCAGAATATGTGGAAGGTGCAAAGTATTATGTCGGTGAGATTTATAAATCCCTTGGTAAGATTCAGGAATCAGAAAATATTTTAATAGACCTTATTCAGAGTGAAGATACAATTTCTTTTAAATCAATTCTTTTGTTAGCAGATATTTTTAAAGAAAAGGGTAATCTTAATGAGATGGAGGAGCTTCTTGTGAAAATCTCCTTAAGATGGGAAGATGAAAAAAGAGGGCACATTCTTTTCAGGCTTGCTGAAGTCAAAGAAATAAAAAGAGAAATTGAAGATGCCAAAAACCTTTATCTACTTTCAGCTGATTTCCTTTTCCCCTCTCTTGATTCCCTTTCTCTTGCTCTGTATAGAGCTGCCAACCTTACAGATCTGAGAGAAGAAAAGAAAGCTCTTTTGGAGAGAGCAAAGAGCATGGCAAGAACCCCTCTTCTTAAAAAAGAGATAGAAAAAAGTTTAATTGACTTAGAATAAAGAGGGGTTTTATAATTAACTTCTATGAAAAGAAAAGATTTTAATTTTGCTGAAGTTGAAGAAGCTCTCGAAGATGTTAGAAATGGAAAGATAGTTATTGTTGTGGACGATGAGGAGAGAGAAAATGAAGGTGATATGATAATTGCAGCTGAGAAGGTTACCCCTGAGATAATCAATTTCATGGCAACCCACGCAAAAGGACTTATCTGTCTTTCTCTTACAAAAAAAAGATGTGAAGAGCTTAATATCCCTGATTTTTCTGCTCTTACTTCTAACACTTCCAAAATGGGGACTCCTTTTTGTGCACCAATTGATGCCAAAAATGGTGTTACTACGGGTTCGTCTGCTTATGACAGGGCTCACACAGTAAAAGTTGCAATTTCCTCTGATACAAAGCCTGATGACCTTGCAATTCCGGGTCATGTTTATACTTTAAGGTCTCATGAGGCAGGAGTTTTGAGAAGAGCAGGGCATACAGAGGCTGCAGTGGACCTTGCAAGGCTTGCAGGTCTTTATCCCGCAGGGGTTTTATGCGAAATAATGGATGAGGATGGTCAGATGGCGAGATTGCCCAAACTTTTTGAGATAGCGGAAAAATTTGGTTTAAAAATAATTACAATTAAAGACCTTATAAAATACAGGATTAAAAGAGAGAGGCTTGTACAGAGAGTTGTTGAGACCTATATCCCCACACCCTATGGTGATTTTAAATTGATTGTTTACGAAGATATAGTGGATAAAGAAGCTCATCTTGCCATTATAAAGGGAAATGTAGAAGGGAAAAAAGATGTTCTTGTTAGAGTTCATTCTCAGTGCCTGACAGGCGATATATTCCATTCACTCAGATGTGATTGTGGTGACCAGCTTAAATTAGCCCTTGAAAAAATAAATGAAGAAGGTGCAGGAGTGCTTGTATATATGAGGCAGGAAGGAAGAGGAATAGGCCTTTTAAATAAGTTAAAAGCATACGCACTCCAAGATAAAGGTTATGACACTGTTGAAGCAAATAAAATTCTTGGATTTCCGCCTGATTTAAGAGATTATGGAATAGGTGCGCAGATTCTTGTCGACCTTGGTTTGAGCTCGATAAGGCTTATGACAAATAACCCATCAAAAATTGTTGGACTTGAAGGTTATGGACTTACAATAACCGACAGGATACCTTTGAACACAAGGCCAAGAAGGGAAAATTTAAGTTATTTAAAGGCTAAAAGAGATAAACTTGGACATATAATTGATAATTTAAAGGAGATAAAATGAAAGAGTATAAGGGTGTTTTAAAGGCCGATAAATACAGGATAGGGATTGTGGTATCAAGATTTAACGACTTCATAACAAAAAGACTTTTGGATGGTGCCATTGATGCCCTGAAAAGATACGGCACAAAGGAAAATAACATAGATGTCTACTGGGTCCCTGGTTCCTTTGAAATCCCCTTTGTTTTAAATAAGATTGTTGAAAAAGATTATGATGGTTTTCTGGCTCTGGGATGTGTTGTAAAAGGAGATACTCCTCATTTTGATTACATAGCGACAGAGGCTGTGAAGGGAATTCAAAGAATTATGGATAGATATAAAAAACCCATAGGTCTTGGAATTCTGACAGTTGAGGATATGGACCAGGCAATAGAACGAGCAGGTGGAAAGATGGGGAATAAGGGAGAAGAAGCTGCTGAAACTCTGGTGGAACTGCTTACTCTTCAAAACAGTATAGGTTGAAGCCGATTCTAATAAAAAATGCAAATCTCGTAGACCCTTTAGAAGGGATAAAGGAAAAATTTGATGTTTTAATTGAAGGTGAATATATAAAAAAGGTTGCAAAGAAGATAAGAGTTGACAGAGCAGAGATAATAGACGCAAAAGATAAATACCTTTTCCCTGGATTTATTGACCTGCATACCCATCTGAGAGAACCAGGGTATGAGGACAGAGAGGATATTTACACAGGTTCCATGGCAGGGGTTCATGGAGGATTTGTTGCTCTGTGCTGTATGCCGAATACTGACCCACCCCTTGATAACGCTGGTTTGATAAAATATGTTAAGGATAAAGCAAAGTATCATGGAATACTTGATGTATATCCCATCGGGACAATAACCAGGGGAAGGAAAGGTGAGACTCTCAGCGAAATAGGTGATATGGTATCAGCGGGTGCTGTTGCAGTTTCTGATGATGGAAACTGGGGTACTGATTCTCTTTTAATGAGGAGTGCTCTTGAATACTCGGTTGCCTTCGACATTCCTGTAATTTCTCATTGTGAAGATGAGTTTCTGGTTAAAAGTGGTTCTGCCCATGAAAGTGCTGAGACAATTGCAAGAGGTATTCCGGGAAGACCGAGAGAAGCAGAAATTATAGCCATTTTTAGAGACATGACTCTTGCCCGTAAAACAGGTGGAAGACTCCATATCGCCCATGTTTCAACAAAAGAAGGTATTGAACTGATAGAAAAGGCAAAGGATGAAGGTTTGAATGTCACATGCGAGGTTACGCCTCACCACATATCCCTTACCCAGGAAGCTGTTTTTGAATATAACCCGGATGCAAAGGTGAATCCACCTTTAAGAGAAGAAAAAGATAGAATAAGATTAATAAAAGCAATTAAAAAGGGAGTTGTTGATTTTCTCGCAACCGACCATGCACCCCATTTAAAGGTTGACAAAGAAAAAGAACTTGAGCTTGCCCCTGCTGGTATATCCTCTCTTGAAACGGCATTCTCAATTTATTATGAAATTCTTGTTCTGGAAAATAATTTGCCTCTTGAAAAACTCGCCTTTTTGCTCTCCTATAACCCCGCGAAATTTTTAAAGATTGATAAAACAGGTAAAATAGAAGAGGGATACTATGCTTCTTTAACCCTTATAGATTTAAATAAAAAATGGAAATGTGATCCAAATAAATTTTATTCAAAGGGTAAAAATACACCCTTTAATGGAAAAGAAATGACTGGTAAGGTTATTTATACATTTGTAAAAGGTAAAATGTTTTGTTTTGAACTGGATGAAAAAAGGAGAAGTTATGAAGGATAAAATTGAAAAGGCGGTAAACTATTTACTCAAAAATTTTGAAGGAGATGAAATAAATATAACGGTTTTAATGGAGAATAACAACCTCACAAGATTTTATGAGTCCAGAATTCATCAGAACATGTCTATAAAAGGGGTTGAATTTGTGCTTTCCCTTGCAATTGGCAAAAAGATTGGGACATACTCCTTTACAAAATTTGATGAACAGAACCTGAAAAATAGCTTGAAGAAATTAAAGGAAATAACCTTACATTCAAAAGAAATAGAAGAATTTGATGGTTTTACGCCTCCTTCTGAAATAAAGGATACTGATGCTTTAAATGAGGAGACCTACAATTTCTCTGAAATGCAAAGAGCCGGGTTTGTGGAAAAAATTGTTCAAAATCTGGGTGATGCCAAGGGTTATGGAATAGTGAGCACCGGTGGAAGTGAGATTTTTATATTTAATTCAAAAGGAGTTTCTTTACATAAGAAACAGAGCGATGCTCATATCACTATAACCGCATGGAAGGGTGAACATTCTGGCTGGGCCGAGGGGCATTCAAGAAGAATAGGAGATTTGAGTCCTGAAAAACTTTCAGAAAGAGCAAGAAAGAAAGTTGAGTTTGATTCAGAAAAGATAGAGTTAAAACCAGGAGAGTATCCTGCTATTCTTGAGTTTCCCGCTGTTGGTGATGTTATAAGCTTTATGGGCTGGATAGGTTTCAGTGCCAGAACATATCATGAAAAAAGAAATTTTCTTGTTGGAAGGCTTGGTAAAAAAATATTTTCAGATAAGTTCAGCCTTATAGACGACCCTTTTAATCCAATGAATTTCAATTTCCCATTTGATTTTGAAGGAAGTCCGAAAAGCAAAATAGAACTTGTTAATAAGGGTGTCCCTGTAAATCTTGTTTATGATAGAAGGACAGCCAAAAAAGAAAACAGAGAAACAACAGGACATTGTGTTGGTATTCCTCCTTCAACATTCCCTTATCCCACTAATATGGAGATGGAAAGAGGTGAGAAAACCCTTGAAAAAATTATTCAGGATACCGATTATGGCGTATATATAACGAGATTCCATTATACAAATATTGTTCATCCAATAGATTTTGTTTTAACAGGAATGACAAGGGATGGAACATTTTTAATAGAAAACGGTAAAATAACGAAACCTGTTAAAAATTTGAGGTTTACTGATAGTTTTATAAGGGTTTTCTCTGAAATAGAGGATATAAGTGAAGAAAGAGAAATTATAGGTGGTGGAAACAGTTATGGTTTCAGATTTCCTGCGGGAATTCTGGCTCCTGCTGTAAAGGTTAAATCAATAAAGTTTTCAAGTGGAACAATTTTTTAAAGGAGGTTTTAAAAAATGGATAAAATTTTAAAAACAGGCTTTTTTATCATCCTGATTGCATGCGCGGGAACAAATCCCTATATCAGACAGGCTAAAATATACCACTCTCAGAGAAATTTCCAGGTTCTTAAAAGTATGTGTGAGGAATGGGTCCAGGATGAACCTGCTAATCCGTATGCATATCTCTGGCTCGGAAGAGCTTATGCATTCATGAATAAATTTATTGAATCGGCAAATACCTTTAAAAAAGGACTTTCTCTTGCCCAGGATAAATCCAGGTACCTTAAAGAGTTTGATGAAATCCCAACAACCTATTATAATGCAGGAGTTCTGTATGTCAATAAGGATTCAATTGATAACGCAATTGAATATTTCAATCTCTCTTATTCCCTTGATTCAACAAGAGTAGAAGCACTGCTCTACATTTCAAGTCTTTATCAGAAAAAAAATGATACTGAAAATGCCAGAAAATATATAAATATGGCTTATAGTAAAAATCCCGAGAACCCTGATGTTCTTTATTTTTATGCTCTTTTTATAAAAGACGAAAAGCCAGATGAAGCGGAGAAGGTTTTAAAAAAGCTTGTTGGTATTGAAAAAGATAAACCAAGAGGTTATTCCCTTCTTGGTGAAATTTACATTTTGAAAAAAGAATATAAAGAAGCAATCTCTCTTCTTAAAAAAGCTTATGAACTTGATACAACAAATCTTGACAATTTTTATAACTATTCCTTTGCTCTTTTGCAGGCAGGTAAGACAAAAGATGCAATAGCAAATCTTGAAACTTTAAAAAAGAAAAGAGGCGATGACCCTAATATTTACTTCCTTCTTGGAAGTGCCTACGAGGAAATAGGGGATTTAAAGAATGCTTTGAGCAATTACGATGCTGCTATTGCTCTTGAACCTGAAAAGATTGACTTTTTAAAAGCAAAAGCTGCTGTCCTTGTAAAAATGGGAAGGCAGAGTGAAGCCTATAAAATCCTTTTAAAGGTTAAAGAACTGGAGAAGAAAAAATGAAAAGAGATTTTTTATCAATTCTTGATTTAGATAAAGAGGAGTTGTTTTATATTCTTGATATAGCAAAGAGACTAAAAAAAAACGAATCTTTTGAATCGGTTTTAAAAAACAGATTTTTTGCCCTTGTATTTGAAAAACCATCTTTAAGGACAAGAGTAAGTTTTGAGGCCGGTATCAGGAGGCTCGGAGGCAACTGTCTGTACCTTGCTCCTGGTGACATAAAAATGGGAGCCAGAGAGTCTGTAAAGGACATCGCAAAGAATCTTGAAAGATGGACTGATGGAATAATTGCGAGAGTTTTTTCCCATAAATCCCTTGAAATCCTGGCAGAGAATTCAAAAGTTCCTGTGATAAACGCCCTTTCTGATCTGGAACATCCCTGTCAGATTCTTGCAGACCTGCAAACAGTTTATGAATATTCTCAGAGTTATGAAGGACCTCTTGCTTTTGTGGGGGATGGAAACAATGTGTGTCATTCCTTAATTCTGGCCTTTGCATTGACAGGAGGGAAAATAAGAGCTGCAACTCCGAAAGGATATGAGCTTTTAAAGGAGGTTGTAGATAGAGCTTTTGAAATAGCCAGAAAAACAGGTGCTGATATAAAAATAACCAATGACCCCTATGAAGCGGTAAAAGATGCAAAATTTATATATACAGATGTATGGGCATCAATGGGTCAGGAGAATGAGACAGAGGAAAGAAAGAAAATTTTCAAAGATTATCAGGTGAATATGGATTTGATTAGAAAAGCTCCGGAAGGTGTTTATTTTATGCACTGCCTTCCCGCACACAGAGGAGAAGAAGTTACTGATGATGTCCTGGATTCAGATTTTTCCATAATTTATGACCAGGCCGAGAACAGAATGTGGGCACAGATGGGTCTTCTTTATCTTTTGTATAGGTGAAAGGATGCAGGATGTGTATTTAAAAAATCAATAATCCCCTTTTCAGGGGAGAAAGGAGGATTGAGAATGAAAGAATATAAAAATTATATAAACGGGAAATGGGTTTCTTCAAAATCAGGGAAGACCTTTGAAAACAGAAGCCCTGCAAACTGGGATGATGTGATTGGCACTTTTCCTCTTTCAACCAGGGAAGAGGTAGATTCTGCTGTAAAGGCTGCAAGGAAAGCATTTAAACACTGGTCAGGGGTTCCTGCTCCAAAAAGGGGCGAGATTTTGAGAAGGGCAGCAGAGATACTTGTTGAAAGAAAGGAAGAGGTCGCAAGACTTCTGGCAAGAGAGAATGGAAAGATTATGAAAGAGGCAAGAGGAGATACTCAGGAAGGAATTGACACCGCCTTTTATGCGTTTGGTGAAGGCAGAAGGCTTTTCTCATTTACAACACCGTCAGAGCTTAATGATAAATTCTGTTTGACATTCAGAAGACCTGTTGGGGTTTTTGGAATAATAACTCCCTGGAATTTCCCCATAGCTCTTCCTGCATGGAAAATTTTTCCTGCTCTTTTAGCAGGTAACACCATGGTTTTCAAGCCTCCTTCAGATGCACCTGGGTGTGCCTATGAACTTGTTAAAATACTTGAGGAAGCAGGGGTTCCTGAGGGAGTTATAAACCTTATTTTTGGCTCGGGTAGTGAAGTTGGTGAAGCGAGCCTTACACACCCTGATATTGACGGAATTGCTTTTACCGGTTCTTCAGAGGTTGGTGCAAGGATAGCAGAGGTTGCAGGTAAAACACTTAAAAAGATTTCCCTTGAACTGGGTGGTAAAAACGCACAGATTGTTATGGATGATGCAAATTTAGAGCTTGCCCTTGAGGGTGCTTTATGGGGAGCCTATGCAACTGCAGGACAGAGGTGCACTGCAACCTCAAGAATAATTGTTCATGAAAAGGTCTATGACAGATTTCTTGAGATGTTTATTGAAAAGGCAAAGAACTTAAAGGTAGGTAACCCTCTTGATGAGAGCATTGAAATGGGTCCTGTTATAAATGAGGCTCAGTTAAATAAGATACACGAATATGTTGAAATAGGTAAAAATGAAGGAGCAAAGTTGATTCTTGGTGGAGAGAGATTAAAAGGAGATGCATGGGATAAGGGATGGTTCTATAAACCTACAGTTTTTGTAGATGTTGACCCGAACATGAGGATTGCCCAGGAAGAAATTTTTGGACCTGTTGTTGCATTTCTCAAGATTAAGAACCTGGAACAGGCAATAGAGGTTTTAAATAACACTCAATACGGACTCTCTTCTTCCATTTATACTCAGGATGTTAACAATGCGATGAGAGCAATTGAAAAAATTGAGGCTGGTATAACCTATATAAATGGACCCACCATAGGTGCAGAATGTCATCTTCCTTTTGGTGGTGTTAAAAACACAGGCAATGGTCATAGAGAAGGCGGATGGACGGTTTATGAAATATTCACAGAGATAAAAACAGTTTATATAGATTATTCAGGCAAACTTCAAAAAGCCCAGATAGATACATGGGAAACAGGTGAATAACGGAGGAAGATATGGGAAAACCGTTGATAAAGATTACACCACCCGGCCCAAAGGCAAAAGAATATTTAAAGAAAGACTCAAAATACATTTCACCTTCTTACACAAGAGTTTATCCTCTTGTTGCTGAAAAGGGCAAAGGATGCTGGATATGGGATGTGGATGGTAATAAATATCTTGATATGAACGCAGGTGTTGCTGTATGTTCCACGGGGCACGCCCATCCTGATGTTTTAAAAACTGTAAGGGAACAAACCGAAAAATTAATCCATTATTCAGGAACAGACTTTTATTATCCACCTGAAATTGACCTTGCCGAGAAACTTGCAGAGATTACACCCGGAGGAAAAAATAGAAAGGTTTTCTTTTCAAACTCAGGTGCAGAGGCAATTGAGTGTGCATTAAAACTTGTCAGGTATCACACAAATAGGCACTACTGCATTGCATTTTACGGCTCATTTCATGGAAGAACAATGGGAGCATTATCTTTAACAGCATCAAAACAGATTCAGAGAAAGGGCTTTTATTCTCTTGTTCCAGGCGTTTATCATGTTTATTATCCTTATTGTTACAGATGTCCCTTTAACCTTTCATATCCTGATTGTGATTTTTACTGCATTGATATAATTGAGGATACCCTTTTCAGAAAAGTTCTGCCACCCGAGGAAGTCTCAGCAATTTTTCTTGAGCCCATTCAGGGTGAAGGAGGTTATATAGTTCCACCACAGGGTTATTTTGAAAAATTAAAAAAACTCGCAGATAAATACGATATTTTACTTGTGGACGATGAAATCCAGGCTGGCATGGGAAGAACAGGTAAATTCTTTGCAATTGAACACTGGGATATAATTCCTGATATTGTAACGGTTGCAAAGGGTATTGCGACAGGTTTTCCACTGGGTGCCTGTATATCAAAGTCAGGTATAATGGACTGGAAACCCGGCTCTCATGCCTCAACCTTTGGTGGAAACCCTGTTGCGTGTTCTGCCGCCTTAAAGACAATTGAGCTCCTGGAAAATGGTCTGATTGAAAATGCAAGGAGAATGGGAGAATATTTTCTTAAACTTCTAAAAGAAATTGAACAAAAATACGATATAATAGGGGATATCAGAGGTAAAGGTCTTATGATAGGAGTGGAGATTGTTGAGGACAAAAATTCAAAAAAGAAAAATAAAAAGAAAAGAAATGAGATAGTCCAGAGGTGTTTTGAAAAAGGACTTTTAATTCTCGGTGCAGGAGAGAATATAATAAGATTTTGCCCGCCACTTATAATCTCAAAACAGGAAATTGAGACAGGAGTTGAGATTTTTGAAGAAGTTGTAAGAGGTTATTGACTCAGAATGTAGAATGACCAGGTGATTTGTCTCATCAAAAATCTAATCTGAAATAGACAGGGCATTTAAAGGCAGAATATAAAATATTGCGGATGTTTTAAATTCAAATTTGTTTTTAACATAATCCTGCCAAAGCAATGACCTTTAACAGGCGATTTTTTCAGGTTCTGTTTCCTTAAACCAAGATTTAACCTTAAGTCCCCTGATAAAAGGTATGGTAGTTTGAAAATTACGATAAATTAAAAAGAATCATAAATTTCACTTCAAAAACCTGAAAAAGAAAAGTTTTATAACGAGAAAGAATGCCTCAAATATTATCCTTTTTGACATCTTTGACACACCAACCCTTCTTTCAATAAAGATTATAGGGTATTCTGTTATTTTATAACCCCTCTTTTTTGCATAAAAGGTTGTTTCTATCTGGAATCCATAACCTTCAGCATTTATTTTTTCCCAGGGCAGGTTTTCAAGAACTTCTTTTTTCCATGCCTTGAAACCACCTGTCAAATCCCTTACAGGAATTCCTGTCATAATTCTTGCGTATACATTTGCAAAATATGAGATTAAAAGTCTTTTTATTGGCCAGTTTACAACACTGACACCATCTGTATATCTTGAACCTATTATAACATCATATCCTTCTTTTATTTTTTTGATAAATTCAGGCAAAACTTCGGGGTCATGGGAAAAATCTGCATCCATTTGAATTATTATGTCGTAATTCCTTTCCACACCCCATTTAAAACCTGTTTTATAAGCTCTTCCGAGCCCTTCTTTTTTATCCTTTAGAATAAGGTTTACTTTTTTGTCTTTTTCCATTAATTTTTTCACTATTTCAGCTGTTCCATCAGGTGAATTATCATCAACTATCAGGATATTGGCTGAGGGGACATTTTTAAAAATTTGTTTTATTATATCCTGAATATTGTCCTTCTCATTGTAGGTGGGAATGACAACAAGGACTTTCATTTTACAACAGAAAACTTAAAATACCCCTTTTTGCCCGGAAATTCCCATCTTAAAATATATACACCAGAGCCGATTCTGCTCAAGTCCATATCAAATTCATTGTATTCACCACCCGTTACATAGAATCTATCAGTCTTCAATTTTATTCCTGAAAATGTCCAGATTTCTGTTTTTAAATATCCTGAGTTTTGCATGAATACCCTTAAAGTTGCGCTACTGCTCTTTACAATTGATGGATATATGTATACCTTTTGTTTCTCCTGTCTTGAACTAGGAGTCAGATGAGATCTTATCCAGGATGTGTTTTGATTATCATACCCGGTTTTCGCGAAAATTGCAGAATCCACCATTGTATTAAATACATGCAATTCTCCTGTTGTGCTGAAAATGGCAATTTCATATCTATTATCATTGTCAGCATCTGTTAATATTGCGCTTCCTGCCCCATTATTTGCAAAATGTAAGGGGAAATAGGGGTTTTGTGTCATGTCATTATAGATATGGGAAAGTTTTAAAGAGTCTGAATAGGAAATTGAGACTTTATTATTAAGAATAAATGTCAGAGGAACCATATAGGGTGAAAGAAGCGTGTCCCTTTTAATTATAAAGGGAAATTCATTCACATAGCTTCCGTTGTGATTTAAAAGGATTAAACTATCATCTTTTATAAAAGATATTTCAAAAAATCCATCCTTATCAAAGTCACATGCTGAAAGGGATGTAAATCTTCCTGTTCCAACATTTTTTTGCCCTTCAACTTCACCATTTGTGTTTATAACATAAAACCTGCCATCCCCTCTTAAGAGAGCAATCTCGTATTCATTATCAGAGTCAAAATCGCCTGTTAAAGGCAAGGAGTATGTATTCAAAAGGGTTGGTTGTAGGGCGGGAAACCCCTGCTTTTCGCTCAAATTTGTATCTATAACATGAAGAACACCGTTCTGGTTCAAAATAACAAGATAATTTTCATTATTTTCCTGAAATACACTTATACCTGCAGGTGCATTTCCTGAAAAGAAAGTCCTGTATTCAAGGGTCATAGGATTCAAGATATAGGTATTTCCATCTTCACCTGAAAAGATTATTTCATAATTTCCATCAGAGTCAAAGTCATAAATTAAAGGAGGAGAAGTAATTTTTGCAAAGGACAGAGGGAATCCTGGAAATTGCTGTGGATTTGGAGATGTTAAAGAATATACCCTGAGGTATCTATCGGTTGCCAGAACAATTTCATAAGTTCCATCGTTATCAAAATCATAAAAGGCAGGAGGGAACTTTGCCTCTTCCTGAGCAAAGTCAATATAGGGAACAGAGCCATAATCTGTTCCATCCTTGTTTAAAACATATATTTTTCCACCGCTTAGGGTATCTCCGTAGAAATCAAAGGTAAAACTCCCTGCTAATACAAATTCACCTTCTCCATCAGAATTTATATCAAGAAAATTCGTAAATGTTTGTTTAAAATTATACCCCGCATGATTAAAAAATGTATCAGGGACAACCGGGAAGGGTGCAAGATAAATACTTCTCCTGTATCTGAATGTCATGAACTTGCCTGTGTCTGATGAAATCTCAGAAATTTCTATAAATGATTTTCCTTGATTCCAGCTCTCAGAAGATGGATTTGTAAAAGGACCGAATTTATCATTGGCACCTGAATAAAATGGGTCATGGGGTGAACCAAACCATGTGTAGGGATATTCTGTCCATTTATCTAGGTCCTGAATACCATCAGCCTCTTCTAAATCAACTCCTTTATGAATGTCGTTTGAGTTTACTTCCCAGAAATAGTTATAGACAATGTTTTCATCTATGTGCCATACCAGAAGACCTCCATGAGGCAGTGTGAAATCATAATTTCCGTAAGGGGATATTAAAACTCCTCCCTTTTTAAAATATCTTAACGAATCGTATAAATCAATTTTCCTGAACTCACATAAAAAATACTCTCTTGCATCAATTGGAAGCATTAAAATTCTTAAACCATAAACAGAATCAGGAAGATAGTTTACTGTATCGGATACATAGGGAGTTGCAGGATAGATATTTATTATTGAGTCAAAGCCCGAGCCCTGAATCGTATCTATTAATCCATCAAGGATGCCAAACCCCCATAAATATCCTGATGGATTCTGCCATGCATCCGGGTCAAAGTATCTTCTCGGCATAAACCTCATGGTATAATCTATCCATAATCTTGTCCATGCACCGTAAAATGTGGGTATTATTCCTGATATTCTCATTGTATCATCTTCAGGGGTTCTTGCAACAATTTCAGCCCATCCACCAGAGCCCATTATATCCCATGCTCCAACTCCTGTAGACCTTCCGTATATGTCATACAAATCTGTTAAATAAAAGGCATCATGACCGAACTCGTGAAATAAAAGCCCCTGCAAAGTTGCAACAAGACCGTCCTGAGAACCTGTTTCAGGAAGTATAATTCCTCCTGAAATTGAATCCGACTGGTTGTTAAGCAAAATGTAGGGTGAACCAAGATAATAGTCAAGAGCACCCTGAGGAACTGTAACCGTTGCAATATCAAAGGGAGTATTCCATAAAACATCGGTCTGCCATGTGCTTCCAGCATGAAATATAATTATTACATCCTTAATTCCTTCAAGATGGTCCCTTATACCATTGTTGTTCAAATCATCAAAATCAATTGTTGTATCCTGGTCAGCAATAAAGAGTGCATCCTGCAAAAGTCTTACAAGACCTATGTCAAAATTTAAAGTATCACCATAATATTTCATTGAATAGGGAAGCACATAAAATGAATCATTCGAATCGGGTTTTACAGTATATTCTATTTTTATTTTTCCATAAGAATTCGCTGAAATATAACTTTTTAATGCGGATAACTGGTTTTCAAAATACCTTTTGTCATGGGGTGGGTCGTAAAAAAGGGAGGCCGTATCTCCCAGGGAATCCGCATTACCCTCTAAATTAAACCATCCATCTCCTGTTGTCAAAGGGTCATCGGGTTCTTCCTTCTGGAACCCCACCCTTATTGCAAGAATATGAATATGAGCGGTGTCTCCCTGTCTTTGTTCAATATTTAGTTTACCCTTTTCATAAAGTTCTTTAAGTTCCAGAATCTTTTTAACATTTTCCAGTTGAAACTTTAAAAATCTCTTTCTCACCATTATGTCTTTTCTCAAAGCAATTGCTGATTTCTCTGATGGTAAGGTTCTTATCGGGAAAGAAAATCCTTTAAAAAAAATCCCTGAAACAAAAATTAATAACATAATTTTTTTCATAAGTTAAAGATTATAAGAGTTTGATTTTGAAAAGTTCAAATTGTTATAATTAAACTAAGTTTATGATAGTGAATCTACTTGGTTAGATTTTTGATGATAAAATTGGAATTTTTCATAACATATTATCCTTGAAATTTGATTTTATAAGGTTTAAATGATTATAATAAACTCTCATAAAAAATTTTAAATAAGGGTTTTTATGAAAGAGATTAAAATAGGTGTCATAGGAACAGGAAGAGTCGGTCTTGTGACCGCTGCTGGATTTGCTGATAAAGGATTTGAAGTATGGGGAGTTGATAATGACAGAAAAAAGATTGAAAAACTAAAAAATAAAGAATCTCCTTTTTATGAACCTGAACTTGACGAGCTCATAAAAAAGAATTTCGAAAGGCTCCATTTTACAGAAGAAATCAAAGATGCAGTTTCAAACTGTGATATTCTTTTTATATGTGTGGGAACCCCTCAGAGAGAAGATGGCTCTGCAGACCTTTCTTTTGTTGAGGGGGTTACAAGGCAGATTGCAGGATGTCTTGATAAATACATTTTAATTGTTGAAAAGTCAACAGTCCCTGTGAAAACCGCTGAGTGGATTAAAAAGGTTATGAGACTCTATCTTAAAAAGAATGTTGAATACGATGTGGCTTCAAATCCCGAATTTCTAAGAGAAGGGAAAGCTGTGTATGATTTTATGTATCCTGATAGAATTGTAATAGGGGTAGAGAGTGAAAAGGCAAAAAATATATTACTTGAGATCTATAAGGATTTTAACTCCGAAATAGTTATAACCGATATAAAAACAGCCGAAATAATAAAACATGCCTCCAACGCCTTTCTTGCAACAAAGATTTCTTTCATAAATATGATTTCTGATTTATGCGATAAAGTCGGAGCAGATGTTGATGAGGTTGCACATGCTATGGGTCTTGATGAGAGAATAGGTAAAGAATTTCTAAAAGCGGGAATAGGATACGGAGGTTCCTGCTTTCCGAAAGATATCAAAGCTTTCAAAAGGATAGGGGACGAGTATAAACTCAATTTCTCATTGCTTGAGTGTGTTGACAGAATAAATGCCCAGAGACCCTTAAAATTTTTTGAAAAAGTTAAAAGTGCTCTCTGGAGTGTTAGAGGTAAAACCCTTTGTATATGGGGACTTTCTTTTAAGCCGGATACTGATGATATAAGAGAAGCCCCAAGTATAAGGATAGTTAAGATACTTCATGATGAAGGTGCAATTTTAAATCTATATGACCCCAAGGCAATCCCTGAGTTTAAAAAAGTTTTTCCTGAGGGCGAAAGAATAAGGTATTTTAATTCACCCTATGATTCTGCAAAAGGCTCTCATGCAATTTTGATATTAACTGAATGGGATGAATTTAAAAATCTTGATTTGGGAAAGCTCAGGTCCCTTGTTGAGGTGCCAATAATTGTTGATGGAAGAAATATATTTAAAAAAGAAGAAATCGCTGAAAAAGGATTTTCTTATTATCCTATGGGGAAACCTCCATGCGAATCCTTTTAACAGGTGTATGCGGATTTATAGGTTCACACATTGCTGAGAAATTTTTAAAAGAAGGTAACGAGGTTCTGGGTGTTGATAACCTTTTGACTGGTAGAGAAGAGAATCTTGGAATCCTTTCAGGGTACAAAAACTTCGAATTTAAAAAAACAAATGTTGAAGATTTTGTGGCAGACCAGGACTTTGACATCATTCTTCATCTTGCATCCTGTGCTTCTCCAAAAGATTATATAAAATATCCTCTTGAAACCATGAGTGCTAATTCAAAGGGGACATGGAATCTGCTTGAGAGTATAAAGAGTAAAAAAATAAGATTGGTTTATGGTTCAACATCAGAGGTATATGGTGACCCTCTTATAACACCCCAGCATGAAGAATATTACGGGAATGTAAATCCTGTTGGAGAAAGGAGTGTTTATGATGAGTCAAAAAGATTTGGAGAGGCACTGTGTATGGCTTATTACAGAAAGTTTAATATCGATGTCCGTATAATAAGAATATTCAACACTTATGGGCCGAGAATGAAAATGGAGGACGGTAGGGTTATACCAAATTTTATAACACAGGCTTTAAAAAATGAAGACCTAACGGTTTACGGTGATGGAAATCAAACAAGAAGCTTTTGCTACATAGATGATATGGTTGAAGCGATTTACAGGGTCTGTACAAAAGAAAATATAAAGGAAAGGATATTAAATCTGGGTAATCCTTATGAAATTAAAATAATTGATGTTGCACGGATAATTTTAAAACTGACATCCTCCAGTTCAGATATAAAATTTTTGTCTTTACCACCCGATGACCCTAAAAGAAGATGTCCTGTAATAGACAGAGCAAAAAAGGAAATAGAATGGGAACCCCGTATTTCCCTTGAAGAGGGTCTAAAGAAGACAATAGAATATTTTAAAAGGTTTATTTGAAAAGGAGGAATTGGCTATGGAAGTCTTAAATTATGACATAATTATAGTTGGAACAGGTCTTGCTGGTTTGAGAGCAGCAGTAGAGATTTGCAGAAAGAATAGCAGAGTGAAAGTTGCTTTGATTTCAAAGGTCCAGATAATGAGAGCTCATTCAGTTTGTGCAGAGGGTGGAACTGCTGCTGTTTTGCATCCAGAAGACGGCGACAGTTTTGAATTGCATGCGTGGGATACAATCAAGGGTGCGGATTTTCTTGCTGACCAGGATGTTGTTATGCATTTTGTTAAAATCTGTCCTGAAGAGATGTATCTCCTTGACCACTGGGGAATACCATGGTCAAGAAAGGAGGATGGCAGGATAAATCAAAGGCCCTTTGGGGGACATACATATCCAAGAGCAACCTTTGCAGAGGATAAGACGGGATTTTTTGAAATGCAAACCCTCTATGACAGGCTTCAAATGTATGAAAACTGGGACAGATTTGAGGAAGTTTTTGTTACAAAACTCTTTATTGAGGACGGTAAATTTCATGGTCTTTTTGCCTATGATATGCTTAACGGCAAATTTCTTGTCCTGAAAGGCAAGACAGTTATACTGGCAACAGGAGGCGGTGGAAGAATATATGCATTTACTACCTTTTCCCATGCAGTGACGGGTGACGGTCTTGCTCTCGCTTACAGAGAAGGAGTTCCTTTGAAGAATATGGAATTTATGCAATTCCATCCAACCGGTCTTGTCCCATCGGGTATTTTAATGACAGAGGCCTGCAGGGGTGAAGGAGGACAGCTCAGGAACAATAAGGGTGAAAGATTTATGGACAGGTATGCGCCCGAAAAAATGGAACTGGCACCAAGAGACATAATTGCAAGGGCTGAGATGACCGAAATTCTTGAAGGTAGAGGGTTTAAAGGTCCTGATGGGCTTGATTATGTTCACCTTGATTTAACTCACCTGGGAAGAGAAAAAATTCTTGAGAGACTTCCTTTGATAAGAGAAGTTACAATGAGCTACATAGGTCTTGACCCCATAGAAAAGCCAATTCCTGTAAGACCCGCTCAGCACTATACAATGGGAGGAATAGATGTTGATATTGATGGAAGAAGTAAGGTTCCCAATCTATTTGCAGCAGGAGAGGTTGCATGCAACACACTTCACGGAGCAAACAGGCTCGGAACAAACTCAACTGCTGAATGCATTGTATGGGGCAGGATAACAGGAGAAAAAGCGCTGGAATTTGTTGAAAATGAAAAATTTGAACCTGAGATTCCAGAAGGTAAGATAAAAGATGAGGAGAAAAGAATTGTAGAGTTTATGCAAAAAGATGGGAAAGAAAGTATATACCAGTTAAGAAAAGAATTGAGACAGACAATGGACAGGTATGTTGGTGTTTTCAGGGATGAAGAAGGACTTAAGACAGCAGTGAACAAAATAAGAGAGATAAAACAAAGGTTTAAAAATATAAAAGTTCACGATAAAGGAATGTATTATAATACAGATTTGACGACTGCACTTGAACTTGAAAATATGATAGATGTTGCAGAGGTTGTTGCGGTTGGTGCCCTTGAGAGAAAAGAATCAAGGGGAGCTCATGCAAGAAGAGATTATACAAAGAGAGATGATAAAAATTATTTAAAACACACAGTTGCAGAATACACTCCAGAAGGTCCCAGGATTTCCTACAGAGATGTTAAAATTACAATATGGAAACCAGTTGAAAGAAAATATTAATTTTAAAGGGGGTTTAAATGTTTAAAAACAGGCAAGGGATTAAAGGCTGGTTTTATTTAAGAGGTGCAAACTTTGAAAGGTATCTTTATACCCTTCACAGGATAACAGGTTTTATACTTGTTCTCTATATAACTGTGCATATCATTCTCATGGGTTCAAGGGCCTTTTCCGAAACAGCATGGAGAAGTGTTCTATCCTTTATAGGTATAACTTTTGAAGATAGCATTTATCACATAAATCCTGTAGTTCATTTCTTTGAATATCTTCTTGTTATTGCTATTCTTTTCCATGCATTCAATGGTATAAGGCTTATCTTAACAGAACTCGGATTCTTCATAGGAAGACCAAGAAGACCTGAGTATCCTTATGTAAGCTACTCCATAGCCCGTCCCAGACCCCTAATGATTTTCCTTATGATAATTATGTTCTTTTTTGCAGTTATAGGCATATATGAGTTCTTTTTAATCCACTGAAGGAGGTGAGTGATGAAAGAAACAAGACTCTGGATTTTACATCTTTTTTCGGGTTTTGTTATATTCTTTCTTTTACTCTGGCATATCCTTTATATGCATTACCCTGTTATAATGAAAGGATTTAATTTTGGAGTCAGTTTCCCTTTGATGTTTTCTCAGGTTACTGCGAGGGCAAAATCTGCTGGCTTTAAAATTGCTTATACGCTATTTCTGGTGTTTGCCCTGTATCACGGATTTTATGGATTAAAAAACCTTCTTATTGAAACAAAATGGGGCAGGAAAGCAGAAATTCTGATTGTGGTTCTTTTATCCATAATAGCAATTTTCCTTTTTATATACGGTGTATTTACGACCTTTAAAATCGGAGGTTAGGATGAGAGAAATTAAGTTTAAAGTTTTCAGGTTTGACCCTCAAAAAGATAAAAAGCCCTATTTCAAGGAATACACTATTCCTGTAAAGGAAGGAATGACTGTTCTTGATGCCCTTATTTACATAAAGGAAAACCTTGACCCTACCCTTTCAATGAGGTATTCATGCAGGATGGGAATATGTGGTTCATGTGGAATGATCATAAACGGTAAACCCGAACTTGCCTGTCATACTCAGATTCTTGAACTTAAATCAGAAACAATAGAGGTTGAGCCAACACAGAACCTTTCTGTAATAAAGGACCTTGTCCCTGATTTAAGACCTTTCTTTACGAAACACAGGAACATAAAGCCATACATAATAAGAGATGATAGAGAGGAAATGGAAAAACCAACAAGAGAATATAAGCAAACACCAGAAGAGCTTCTTGAATTTCTTCAGTTTTCATATTGTATAAAATGTGGATTGTGCATAAGTTTATGTCCCACGTGTTCTGCTTATGATGACTTCTTAGGTCCTTTCGTTCTTGCCCAGGCTTACAGGTATTCAGCTGATTCAAGGGATTCAGGATTTGAGGAAAGGCTAAAAGCTATAGATAAGACCCATTCCATTACAAACTGCCATTTTGCAACAGGATGCTCCGCTGCATGCCCAAAGGGTGTTGACCCTGCTCTTGCAATACAGTTTTTGAAAAAAATAGCAGTCGCAAAATCTCTTGGTGGATTCAAGAAAAAAGTGGCAGAAATAGCACCAGCACCGCCTGAAAAAGGACCCAATAAGGACAAATATCCTCCTGCACCAAAACCAACGGTTTAAATTGTTTAAAGATGAATTAATAGTTCTTTTAACCGCAGCACTCCCGATATCAGAATTAAGAGGAGCGATTCCTCTTGCGATCTTAAAATTCAATTTCCCTTTATGGAAGGCATTTTTAATTTCAGTAACTGGAAACCTTTTGCCTGTAATCCCTTTGATTTTATTTCTTGGTCTCTTTGAAAAATTTTCTGAAAAAATCCCCTTTTTAAACAAGATTTTTAACTTTTTCAAAATAAGAGCATTGAAGAGAAAAAAGATAATTGAAAAATACGAAATCCTCGGAATTTACCTTTTTGTTGCTATACCCTTACCTTTTACAGGTGCATGGACAGGCTGTTTACTTGCCTATCTTTTTATGACACCTCCTTTTCCTACATTTCTCGCTGTTTTATCAGGAATTTTAACAGCAGGGGTTATTGTCAGCACGATTTTACTTGTGGGAATAAAGTGGGGAATTCTTGCAGGAGTTTTATTTGGAGGACTTCTTCTCCTTATACTTAATTTCTTGGTGAGATGAATACACTTTTGATTTTAAATTTATTATTCCAGTTCACTGTGGGAGAAAAACTCGTTTATCATGTTTATTATGGATTTGTAGGAGCGGGAATTGCTTATGTTGAGATACCCGAAATTACAGAACACAGAGAAATCCCCTGTTACAGAGTTGTTGCAAGGGGACATACAAATAGGTTTTTCTCCCTAATTTATAAAGTTGATGATAGAGTTGAATCCTATATAGATACAATCAGTTTCAGAACAATAAGATATGAAAAACATCTGAGAGAAGGAACAGATAAAAGGGATGAATATTCAGAGTTTTATCCTGACTCTGGCTATGTTGTTTATTCAAGGGGTGATACCGTTTCTCTTGCTGATAGTGCCCTTGATGTTGCAGGGATTTTATTTTTAATAAGAAGAATTGATTTTTCTGTGGGTGATACAATACCGGTTAATTTACATGTTGACAGAAGAAACTGTAAATTAAAAATACTTGTGGAAAAAGAAGAAAAAGTTAAAACCGGTGTGGGTAAAAAAGATGCCTATCTTTTAAGACTTATAACAGATAAAGGTGAATGTGGGGGAAAATCAGGACTTGAAACAATTTTCGGTGCAAAGGGAGGCCTTGAAGTGTGGATTTCAAAGGATGAGGAAAGGCTGATTTTAAAAATTTCAGCAAGGGTTTTCTTTGGTTCTATAAGGGCAATTTTACAGGAGGTAAGAAGATGAAAGATGTAGGAGGAGGTTTTTACATAGAATCATTTTTTCAAAAGCATCTTTTTCATTACAAAATCAAAAAATGGATCTTAAGAAAAAACACAGAGTATCAACTGGTTGATATTTGTGATTTAGAATTTTTCGGCAAAACCGTATTTCTTGATGAAAAAATACAATCAGCACAGGTTGATGAATTCATATACCACGAATCCCTTGTTCATCCAGCAATGCTTTTAAATGATAATCCCGAAGATATTTACATAATAGGAGGGGGTGAAGGGGCAACTTTAAGAGAGGTTTTAAAGCACGGGGTTAAAAGATGTGTTATGTGCGATATAGATAAAGAGTTTGTTGAGATATGCAGGGAGTATCTCCCTGAATGGCACAGGGGAAATTTTGAGGATAAAAGAGCAGAACTAATCTATGAGGATGCCAGGAAAAATCTTGAAAAAAGAAGTGATAAATTTGATGTCATAATTTCAGACTTAACAGAGCCCATTGAAGGAGGACCTTCCGCCCTTCTTTTTACAGTGGAATTTTATGAAATCCTCAAAAAAAGGCTTAAAGAGGGTGGTATTTTAGCGGTTCAGGCAGGCAGTACTGTTCCTTATTACAATGTATTTTTTGCATCTCTCTATAAAACATTGAGGGAGGTTTTTTCCTTTACAGCCCCCTATGAAGTTTTCATTCCCTCCTTTAACATGTCCTGGGGGTTTTTCATAGCATCGGATAAAAACTTTTTTAAAGAGATAGATTGCCAGATGTTTGAGATAAAGATAAAGGAAAAGGAAATATTTGAAAAACTTTCCTTTTTAACCCCTCCTTATCTTGAAAAGATATTTATAATCCCAAAAAATTTGAAAAAAGACCTTGAGGAAAAGGGAAGAATTTTAAAGGATGATAAGCCATTTGTATGGGAGAGGGAGTAGAGGAGTTTTAATGATTATAAAAAACATCAGGAATTGTTTTTGCATGAGGGAACACTCTTTTCATTTCTTTAAAAAGGCTTTGTGCCTTTCTAATCTGTTTCTTTTTAATGTAATACCTTCCCAGAGAGAAGAAACTCCTTAACGGCTCAATTTTTCTTTTGTGGGCTTCCTCAAGAAAAGGTAGAGACATTCTTATATCTTTCTCCATATAGATTTCACCCAGAGTAAAGAGATAAAAAGGGTTTCCTATCCCTTTTGAAACCTTTGCCAGGCTTTCTGACTCACTGAATTTACCCTCATACAATAGCAGGTCACAAAGCATTGTATAATAATCTGCTGGCGAATAATGAAAGGGGAAATTCTGAACAATTCTTTTGGCTTCTTCAATATTCCCATTCATAAAGTTTATGGACCAGAGGTCATATAGGTAGCCTGGATTTTTGGTATATTCATACCTTTTTTTAAGGTCAAATAATGTATTTTTGGGAGAAGAGAGGGTTATTAAAGAGGAAGTTTTAAAAAAGAAGCCAACAGGAAGAAGAAGAACAGCAACCCAGCGATATCTCACTATAGCAGGAATTAATCCAATAATTAATATTAGCGAGGAGATTAAAAGGGGATAATAAAAGGGATAAGCGAGATGAACACGAGTCTTTAAGAAAAAGCCTGCGCCTGCATAAAAGGCAAATAAAGTAAGAAAAAAATCTTTAAAGGGTTCACTCAGGAAAGTTTTTTCAAAAAGAAAATAAGATAGAAGAAAAATGAAGGGAACCAGAGAAAGTGGTATAGAAAGGATAATAGATATAATGTAAGAGAAAATATTTTCTCTTTTAATAGAGATGATAAATAAAATGAGGGGTAAAGAAATTGCATCGAAAAGAGAAAGGGAAATGAAATCAACTTTATACCAGGCTGTAAGCCAGCCAAAAAGTGCAAAGAACAAAATCGGAGAAAGGTTAAGGGAAAGACGGAAAGGCAGGAATTTAAAAAATCTTGTAATTAAAATAAAGATAAAAAGATTATAAACCAGTATTTTGTCATAGTTGTAATACATAAAGCCGAAATCACCAAATACTTTTGAATTTTTTAAAAAGATAGTTACAAGTAAATAGGGAGAACCCAAGAAAATAATTAAGAAAAATGGTAGTGGAAGTAATATAAAGGCTAAGATTTTTCTTCCCTTAGCAAATATATACATCGAGCATAGCACGGATGCGAAGATGATTTCTATAACTTGCCCTCTTGAGAAACCCAGTTTATATTGAGTCCATACATCTGCAAAGAGATTTTTCAATATCTCAAAGGTATTTAAAAGATAATAATATCTAAATCCACCTCCCTGAAAAATGAAATCATACAGAGGAGGGATCAGGGTAATGGGGGTAAAGAGTATCATAACTTTCAAAATCTTTTCAACCTTTTCTCTGGTTATTGCTGAAAGAAAAAGAGAAAGGAGGAGAAAAACATTTAAGTAAAAAATAGGATAGTCTAAAATGAGCAACCTGAGAGATTCCCAGAATACAGTAAAAGAGCCTACCCTGTAATTCCAGGATAGAGCGACTTCCAGTATCTGTCTTAAATATAAAAATCCGAAAAAGTAGAATAAGAGAGAGGATACAGGAATTTCTTCTGTTTTATTTTCTAAAAGTCTTACAAGGTTTTTCAAAAAATTCACTTACTTTTTACTTCACAATCTGGATTTTTCGAATGTCTTTTTTATTTGAAGTTTCAAAAACGAGAAAATAGGTTCCTCCTTTTAATCCGTTGTATCTGTTATCCCAGAAGAAAGTATAGATTCCGGCATTGAGATATCCTTGATAAAGAGCCTTAACCTTTCTCCCGTCCGAACTAATAATGTAAAGACTTATTTTCTGAGATTTGTCAAGTCCAAACTGGATTTTAGCTGCGTTGTGAATTATGTTTGGATTTATACCCCGGAGTCCGGTGAATAAAAACTCATGAAATTTGACAGAAACAGGTCCATAAGTTATAATACTGCCTGTGCTGATTTTAACAAGAGCTTTATAAGTGTAAACCACCCCGGGTTCCAAGTTTTCAGTGTCAATCCATTCAAGCGGATTCTCAAGGTGAGAGCTTTTGTAAACAGAAGTATATTCTGACTTTTTCTCTGATTTACGCAAAATCTCAATTGATTTTATACCGAATTCCACACTCAGACGAACCAGGATACCTCGGGACACACAGGAGGCAAGAAAATAAGTTTCCTTTACCCCCAGCATTTCAGCGGTATCTGCGGTAATCACAAAAGCAAAAGGCAAAATTCCTCCTGGTTTTGGCTGAGGAATTTCATCGCCTATTACACGCACATACCATTTCCCGGGCGTGGGATTCTGAACTTTTACTATTTCCCAGTTATTTAAAGTATCAAAGGGTGCCGTGGGATTCGGAACAGCCCAGCCTCCTGATGCAACATTTCCTCTGTAAAAGTTGCCATCCGGGTCCTGAACCTCTAGGTCGAGATTATTCACAAGCACAGGATAAGTATTTGCTGCACCAGGATAATCAGTATAAGCAAGGACAGCAATAAAAGGATAGGTTCCAGATTGAACTCTTACCGAATCTAAATAAACACCTCCCTGTGATACTTCCTCTTCCCTAAAGACCAATGCCCTTTGTTCACCAAACCATAGGGCGTCTTCAAGAGTTATTCTACCCCCGCCTTCGTATATATTTGGAACTCCAGAATTTGCGGGTCCTCCCTCATCGTCATCCACATCATATTGCATATCCCGTGCAGAAGCTATCAAAGTTGCTTTTACAAGAGCGGCTGAGGGATTATGTGAAGGGGCTGAGCCAGGTGTACCATTCCCATAATATCCATCCCTGTAATATTGAACAACAAGAGCACCTGCACCTGCAGCAGTTGGAGTTGCCATTGATGTTCCGTCCATTGCAAGTATGCCACAGGCAGTTTGGTTATCAGCTGAATTTACAGCCTCTCCAGGAGCAGTTATATCTGTCCCCAGTCTTTCATCTCCTAAATTTATGGGTGCTCCAAAGGAACTCCATGTAGTTTTATACTCTTGATCGTTTGCTCTTCGTGTTGCAACAATTGTTATGTCGTTTTTTGCTGTTGAAGGCATGGCCTGTCTCCTGTCATTCCCGCAAGAGTTATCTGCACAATCTCCTCCATTAGCAGCTGCAAAAAATACAGTCATATCAGGATTATCCCATACAAACTGGTCAAGGTCTATTGCCTCTGCTTCATATCCACCGGCACCACAATAATTAAGTCCTGCCTGGCACTGATATCCCCATGAATTTGTATGTATTCTTGCTCCATCATCATAGGCATTCTGTAATATCTGATGAAATCCAGGAGGGTCAGCACCTATTGGTTCCTGAGATACAAGTCTTGCGTGTGGTGCCATTCCCTTATAATTTTCACTCCCTGAAATATTATCATCGCCTCCACAGGCTGAGCCTGCTGTATGAGTGCCATGTTCTCCATTTGCAAAGCCACCACCATCATAATCGTATAAACTTACAATTTTAGGTTGCCCATTAACAGTCCCGTCAAAGAAACAGTGATTGGGATCAAGACCATTATCATTATGCCCTATTATTACACCATCTCCTCTTATACCCTGTCTCCATATAGAAGTATCAACAGCAACATTTGTTTGAATAACCCATCTTGATGCGTCATTGAAAAGCCCTTTTTCATAAAGTCTCCCTATTACATAAACACCCGGATGTTTTGCAATTTCACTGAGTTTTCCTGCTTCTATTTCCAATCCAAACCTTGCAAGATGTTTCGCTTTTGGATTTGTTCTATGTCCTATAAATTCAATTTCAGCACCCAGATTTTCTGCTAAGGAAACAATTTCATCAAGATAAGAGTCATCAAAAACATGAACATAAAATCTGTTTCTAATATCGGGCTCATTCTGATATAATTCCCATGCTTCCCTTGTGAACTTATAACCCGGTTGATACATTCCAGCCCATCTGATATTCGGGTTCTGTTTTATCTCTGAAATCTTTTTTACCGGATTTCCATCTGATATTTTTACAATAAAGGCATCATGGTGGATATACCATGGTGTAAACTCCACGCCGTAAATCTTTTCTATATTCTCTCTTTCTGTAAGGGAAGACACTCTATTGAATTGGATCACGAGATAATTTGCATCCTCTGACCACTCGGCTTTGAGATTTTCTGAAAATATTGGTTCTTCATTAATTAAAGGGTCAAACTGAACAGTATGAAAATTGATATTTTTGGAAAAAAGAAATCCCCCTAAAACTACCATTCCCATTAATACTCTCATAACACCCCCCTTTTTAAATTTTTCAGATTATACAGTCTAAATTTGCATTATTTCAAGCATTTAAGGCAAAAAATTTTTAGTTAATTTATTCAATTAGTTTTGAGCTGAAAAAAACTATCCTGAAAAGAAAAATGAGACAAAAATTGGTATATTGTAAGAAAGAAATCCTTTTGTGGATGTAATATGCATAAAAGGGATTGGCAGGTGTATTGATAAGAAACACTGAAGCGAAAGCTTTTTGTCTTTTTCTTCCACATTCCGAAGAGATGTTAATAATGAGACTCAGAATTCCCGATTAGAATTACTCTTGAGAATAAATTCATTTTAAAATTATACTATCTTTGCCAGAGTATTTCAAAATTAAAAAACAGCCCCCTCCAGGCTCAAATATAAATCTAACTTTTTTTATTTCATTTAGATTTTTGATGGGTAACTGGAATTTTTATATTCTGACGAAAGCCTAAATTTAACACACCATACAAAAACGCAACAAACCCAAAAAACGCAATTATTTCTTGACAATCTATCAGAACTTCCCTTATAATTATTTCCGAAAATCCTAAAAAATTGGGATTATTGGAAATGAAATTTGAAGAATTTAAGAAAATCTTTGCACACAAGCCCGTTATAAGGGTTTCTCATCTTTATTTAAATCAAAACAAAAAAACTTTATTAAATGAACTTTCATACTGGCAGAAGAAAGGATTAATTATAAAGTTAAAAAAAGGAATTTATGTATTTAACGAAGAAAACAGAAAAATGGAGATTTCCAGATTATTTATTGCAAATGAACTTTATTTCCCTTCCTATATTTCCTGTGAATATGCCCTTTATTTTTATGGTCTAATCCCTGAAAAGGTAGAGGATATAACCTCGGTAACAACAAAGAAAACAAGGGTATTCAAAAATCCCTTCGGGGTATTCCGATATTACCATATAAAACCCTCTTTATTTTCTGGATTCAGGAAAGTTTTAGATGAAAACAATTTACCTTTTCTAATTGCCACTCCTGAGAAAGCGGTTTTTGATTTTGTATATTTCAATCTCAGGATATTAAAAGATAAGGGAGAGGATGTATTTGAATATTCCTACAGGTTCCAGAATATTGAAGACCTCAATACACAAAAGCTTCGTGAAATTGCAAAAAAAGTTAAAAACAAAACCCTCCATAAAGTAGTTGATAAATTTATATCCTTTGCAGGGAAAGTAAAATCATGATTGATTTAATAAAAGAAATTATTGAAAAAGAGAAAAACAGTGAAATAAAAATTCACAGGGGAAGAGAATTCCTGCAGTTATTGATTCTCAGAATAATATGGGAGAAGGACTATTTTAAAAATATAGCTTTCCTGGGTGGAACAGCCCTAAGATTCTTTTACGGTCTAAAAAGATTTTCCGAGGACCTTGATTTTTCTCTTTTAAATACAGAAAATTTCAGATTTAATAACTTTATTGATGAAATTATAAAGGAACTCGTTACCCTTGGTTTTGATGTTCAGAAAAAAATCGGCAAAGAAAAGATTGTAAAAACCTGTATGATAAAATTTCCATCTTTATTATACCGCCTCAATCTCTCGCCTTTAAAAGAGCAAAAATTAAGTATAAGGATTGAAATTGATACAAATCCACCTCCTGGATGGAACACAGAAATTCAGGTTATAACAAAAGAATTCATATTTACAGTAACAGCCTTTGACCTGGCTTCAATGTATGCCACAAAGCTTCATGCCTGCTTTTTCAGAAAATATATAAAAGGAAGGGATTTCTATGACCTTTTATGGTATCTCGGCAAAAAAATAATGCCGAACTTCGTTCTTCTCAATAATGCTATATATCAAACAGAGAAAAAAAGGATAAACATAAATGCAGACAACTTTAAAGATTTTTTAATAACCAATATCAAAAAAATAAATTTTGATGAGGTAAAAAAGGATGTGGAAGTGTTTTTAATAGACAAAAAAGAAACAGAATTTTTGAAGAAAGAAGTATTCTTGAAAATTATACAGACAAATTTCTGAATAAATAGAAAGAACAAGGTTAAGTTAAGAAACGGTGAAAAAGTAAAAAAACGCAAGAGGGGTGGTAGTGCAAGAGAAGACCTTAATAAACCAAAAACCAAAACATGGATTTTCACTTTTTCGAAAAAATGGAAAGTTAATATTTTTTCTTTAAGAGAACAACTTACTCCCTGCAACTACTATCGAAATTATATATATTGATGAGACAACCCTGTAAGTTGATTTATATTATAAATTTTGTTTATAATTGTTTTTATGCAAAGCTTATCGGCAATTCTTTCGATTTTTCTGGGTCTAAGCATCGCATTTCCCCTTGTTTTATATCTTATTTTTAAAAGAGCGGGAAATTTAAAAGAAATTTCTGGTAAGATATGGCTTCTGACATTTATAATCGCATTTTTATTCTTTCCTTTATTCTTTTTCAGAAAACACTGGGAAAGGGCTCTTTATTTTTTTAACAGTAATTTCTGGTTTACATTATTTGTAACCCAGATGGACAACAACTTCTGGGAAGAGTTTGCAAAACTCCTTGTGTTTCTGATATTTCTGAAACCTCTAAGAAATTTTCTGAAAAAATCAGGAGAAAGCACGCTTTTTGGATACTGGATAGGTCTTGCCTACGGGATAGGTGAGGCGGTTACACTGAGCCTTATTGCACTTTTCCCTAAAATAAATGTATGGGGTTATTCCTTATTTTTATTATTTATAACATGGAAATGGGTATGGGAAAGATTCATCGCAATTCAGGTGCATGCAATAATGGGAGCAATAATAGGCACGGGTGTATTTTACTGGGCAGGATTAAGAAAGAAATTTATGTTTTTTGTATTTTTCATAATATCAATGCTCTATCATGAACTTGTTGATGGAGTTGTATTAACAATGATGTATTTCCCTGATATAAAATTGTTTGAATTTTTAGCCAGAAATATATACACAGTAACTTTACCAGCCCTTTTGATAATCGGCTATATAATATGGTTCGGGGTTTATAAGATTAGTAAAAAGCAAAAACCATTAACCATAATCCATCCCGACTTGTCGGGATAAGGAGGGTAAAATGAGGCTATTTAAATTGAGTATAATTCTGGGTATGATTCTTTTATCCTGCAAAAGGGAGAAAAAGCCTGAACTAAAACTTCTTCCTGCTGAATGGAAAGACGGTGAAACTGGAGCCTATGCAGTGATTGTAAAGGGCGATACCATCGGAAAAACTGTTTATAAGATAAATTATGTAAAAGAAGGTTATAAAATAGATGTTCTTTCAGAAGCTGAATCAGAGGGAAAGAAAACCTCCGACCATAGCGTGGTCACTGTTGAAAAAAACACCCTGAGACCATTGAAAGAGGAAAGAGAGATTAAAACATCAGGCGGAGCATACAGTGTGGATGCTGATTATACCCGAAAAAGTGTCAAGATAAAACTGAAAACCCCGATGGGGGAGAAAAGCACGGAAATCCCGTTATCAGGAAACTTCTTTGACAACGAAATGGTAACAATGCTTTTAAGAAACATCCCTTTTGAAAAGGGGTTTAGTGCAAAAATAAATTCGGTTGTTCCACTCTCAGCAACGAGTGTTCCCATAGAGATAACTGTTATGGAAAAGGAAAAAATAAATGTTCCTGCAGGTGAATTTGAGGCAAGGAAAGTAAATTTAAAATTTGCAGGAAGTGAAGTTAATATATGGTATAATGAAAACCCTCCAAGGGAAATGGTTAAATATGAGGACAAACAGAGCGGTCTTTTAATGGTGCTTCTGTCTAAAAAACAGTTTCAGGTGTCAGGAGAAAAAGCCGAAGAAAGTTAAGAGAAAAAGGCATTTATATTGGTTGATTTCATATACTTCAATATGGTAAAATTTAAAGGTGAAATTGGGGAAAGAAAAAATTTACTTTGAAAATAAAAATATAAGAATAATTAATGATGATTTTCTAAAAACTGATTATATTAAAGACAATTCCATAGATTTGATAGTCACCTCACCTCCCTATAATGTTGATATAAAATATGGGTCTTATAATGATCGAATGCCTTATAAGGTATATTTAGAATTCACAGGTGCATGGCTTGATAAAGCATATAAAGTCCTAAAAGAAGATGGGAGATTTTGTTTAAATATCCCCTTAGACAAAAACAAAGGTGGTCAACAAAGTGTTTATGCAGACATTATATCCATAGCAAAAAAAATAGGCTGGAAATACCATTCCACAATAGTATGGAATGAACAGAATATTTCAAGAAGAACAGCATGGGGGTCATGGTTATCAGCGAGAGCACCTTATGTAATTGCTCCTGTGGAAATGATTGCAATATTATATAAAAAAAGATGGAAAAAATTGAGTGGCTCGGGAAAATCTGATATTGAAAAAAAAGAATTTGTAGAATGGACAAATGGGGTGTGGACATTTATGGGAGAAAGTAAAAAAAGAGTGGGGCATCCTGCCCCTTTTCCTGTAGAATTACCTAAAAGATGTATAAAACTCTTTACTTTCACAGGAGATACTGTGCTTGATCCTTTCCTTGGAAGTGGGACTACATTGATTGCCTGCAAACTCCTTAATAGAAAAGGAATAGGCGTGGAAATAGATAAGAAATACTGTGAAATTGCGAAAAGAAGACTACTCAAAGAAACAAAAACTCAAATAGAAATTAATATCTAAGTAAAATGAAAAAATCCAGAAAAACCATTTCCGAATTAATTATGGAATACTTTATGAAACATCCCAAAAAAGATTTACCTCATGGGCCTGTAGTTGACTGGGTGGAAGAAAAATATTTAAAACTCTATGGACGAAAACCCCGAGACCCCTGGCGTGCTGTAAGAAAATTACATGAAGAAGGTATTTTAATAAAGGTTAAAAAAGGTGTATACAGATATGACCCTGATTTGGTTACAAAAAAAGAACTTCAAGAATTCCCACCGGATGTAAGAGAAGAAATCTTCAAAAGGGACGGATATAAATGTGTGGTTTGTGGAAGAGGCATAAAAGACGGTGTTGAAATTCACGCAGATCATATAAAGCCGCTATATAAAGGGGGAACAAACACAGTAGATAATGGGCAAACGTTGTGTTCAGAACATAATTTTCTTAAAAAAGTCTATTCACAAACAGAATTCGGCAAAAGATTCATAATAAAACTATATAAAAAAGCGGTTAAGAACAACCATAAAAAAATGATAAATTTCTGCAAATGTATATTTGATTGTTACGATTTTTATGGAATAAATGGTCATATTAAAAGACCTGATAAATAAGGAGAGTTTAAATGCTGGATATTGAGGTAGTGAAAAAGTTTTTGGAGGAGGAATTCAAAGAAAGAGAGATAGAAATCCCCGGCGATATCCATAGGGAAAAACTAATAGAAACTTTCTGTAAATATGTTGAAAATGATTATTATGAATGGCTAAAGGATAATTTTAAATCCTTTTTCAATCATGGTAATCCTGATTGGGACTGGATCAGAAAACTAATTAAAAAGTATTCAAAAGACAATTCATAAAAGAGCCAGGCAATTCAACTTCTATTTAAGGGGTTTTAAATATCTTTTTATTATGAAAAAATTAAAAAATGATTTGATTTAAGGTTTACCGCTTGTCTGAACTCTTAAATCCTCTTTCTGACCGTCAAGAACAACATCAGGATTTTTCTGGTCTCCTTGCTCCTGCGAAATCGGAAAAATGAGAATTATATGTAATAATAAAATATGCATGTTATTTCTTTAAAATTTATTATAATTATAAACGATTTATTTTATTATTGCAACTTATTAAAAATCTTTATGAAAATTTCCACTTGATTTAAAAGCCCTTTCCCCAGAATAATATACTTCTAAAATGCAGTTTATAATCTTATTTTTTATAATAAATGCGGATTCGCTTTTATATCTTAAAGGGGAAAAATTCGGAAATGCCCTTATAAAGAGGATAGAAAAAAATATAAGAAATGAAAATAAAGGGCTTGCAAAGAAGGACTTAAATCTTCTTTTTGAAAGGGATGATATTCCTGATAGCATAAAGGCAAAGGGGATTTTGCTTTTATACAAAGCAGAAAAGGACACTCAGAGGGCAAATTTAAAGATTTATGAATTTTTATTGAACTCGGGCTATTTTAAGGGGAAAGAAGATTATATGGAATCCTTAATTTTATACCATCAAGCAAAAAAGGATTTTGAAAGGGCTGAAAAACTCTCAAAGTATTTATCTTCATATTCACCCGGAACTTTTGAAAGGGGTAAAATTTATTTAACAGAAACTTTGATAATGGAGGGTAAAAAAATATCAGAGATTTATTATCTGGCATCTATTTTAAAAGATAAAAGACCTGATTTATTTATAAAGGCATTATTTTTAAAGGGTGATAGTTTAAGGGGTTTTATTGAAATAGAAGAGAATATAAAAAAATTGATAAAATTTCCATTGATTAAAAAAGAAATTGCCCTTTTTTATGATAATTATTTTAATTTTAAAAAATCCATTGATTTTTTATCCGATTCTCTGGAAATTGTAAAAAGATATTTATTTCTTAAAGATTATGAAAAGGCATTTAAAATTGATAGGGAAAGTGTTTTTGAAAACAGATTTGCACTCATGCACTTTTTAAAGAAGTATATTTCAAAGGATAAAATTGATTCTGCAAAAATATTTCTTTCAAAACTGAAAAATAAAATTCCTGCTGACAGTTTCTTTTATTATAAACTTAAAATATTTTTAAAAGAAAAAAATTCGGACAGCATAATCTTTTATAAAAATGAATTTAAAAAATTCGGAATTGATTACACCCTTCCTGAAAATCATGAAATCGCAAACAGGGTCTATAAAAAATTTATAAAGGGCACAATTGACGGTAAAAACCTGCTTGACAGTTTATATTTAGAGGGCTGTTATCAAAACTTTGTATTTCTTTCATCATTAAAGGATAAAAGATTTTTAAATTCAATCTACAAAATTCTTTTAAGGGGAGAAGAGCCCCCTTTAAATTTAAATAATTTTTTTAAAAATTATGTGCCAGAGGTAAAAAGGGATTCTTTAATTTTTTCAAAAATCCTTATTTTGAAAGGAGATACCTCCTCTGCTTTTGAACATCTTCCTGATGGATTTTTAAAAGGAAGGGTTTATTTTGAAAAAAAGGATTATGAAAAGGCAATCCGATTTCTTATAGATTCACCCCATCCACCGGATAAAGTAAGACTTCTTTATTCTTTAATAAAAGTTAATCCTGACACAGCAAAAATTGATTATGTTTTAAAGAAAATTCCTGAAAAAGAAATTTTAAAATATGAAAAGGGAATTGAGTTTTTCATAATTTATAATTATTTAAAGAAGAATTATAAGAAAATTTATGAAATTTATAAAATGTTAAAGAAAGAAAATCCTGATTTAATCTTAAAATATAAAAACATATTTGCCTTTTCCCTTTTTAAGATTAAAAAATTTAACCAGGCTTTTTTTCTTGCGGATAAAAAACTCAGGTTTTATATACTTTATTATTCGGGTCTTAAAAGTTATGCTCTCAGATACAAAAAATACCTGGAAGGCGATGAATTAAGCCTTGTTTTTAAAATTTATAAAGATAATCTTATGCTCGATTCCCTTATAAATTTCTCAAAAAAATATGAAGTTGAGATTGATTCATCATGGATTATCTATTATCAGGCAATCAGATATCTCAGAAGCAAAAATACAAAGGATGCAGAATCCCTTCTTGTAAAAAATAAATTCTCAAAAAAGCTTGCTCCACTCGTTTTTTTCCAGCTGGGAAGTATAAATTATTTTAAGGGAAATACAAGGACTTCTGAAAAACTCTTTAAAAAAGCCCTTGATTATAAAATGCCCGATTCGCTAAAACTTCAAATTTTCTATAATCTTGCGGTCGTTATGAAACAGAATGAAAACGATTCTGTAATTTATGTTTATGATAAAATAATAAAAGATTTTCCCTTTTCAAAGGAAAAGTTCTGGGCAATTTCAAGAAAGGGATTTTATTATATGGATAAAAATGAACTTGAAAAATCCCTTAAATACTTTGAGGAAATTGAAGGCTATGGGGATACACCTGATATGGAAATGGAAACAAAATTCTTTAAGGCACAGGTGTTAAAGGGATTTAAAAGATTAAAATCAGCATTGAAAGAATTTTTAATAGTTTATAGAAATTATAAAAAAGATTTATTCAAATACACATCAGGTATGGAAGCAGGTGAGATATATGAAATACTCGGGGATAAGGAAAATGCAATAAAAATTTATAAAGAACTTTCAAAAAAAGGAATTTTTAAAAAAGAGGCAGGGGAGAAGTTGAGGGAATTAAAATAATCTCATTCCCATCTTATCCTGACATAATACCTGTAGATTCGCAATGTGTCAGAAGAAAGGTTCTGAATTATTAGTGTAGCTATTCCGTTTTTGGGGATTGAAATTGTATTATGATAGTCATAGGGTGAGACATTCAAACTGTCAGAATAAAGAATGGTTGTATCAGAGTTGTCTTCAAGAAAACCCTGGCAATAAATAGCATCATTCGCATTCGCATCCACAACAAGCGTATCTTCTTTTAAAAAGGGATAAGTTAACTCTTCCTGTGCACCAGGTGCGAGGGTTTTGTAACCATCTTTTAAAATGTCTATTTTTCTGTTTCCTTTATCCTTCTCACAACCTGAGAATAGTATCAGAACCCCTGTAAAAAACAGAACCTTTTTCATCTGCGCTTTTTCCTGACCTCTTTTTTGTCTTTAGCACTGGATTTTTTCTTCTTGAGCTTGATGTCTTTTTTCTCCTTATTTTCTTTTTTCTCGGATTTCCGCAGTATATTCTTTATAAAAGTATCCCAGATTCCATCATCATCCTTATCCCTGTGTTTATGATATTCCTCTGTTTTTGGTTTTTTCGAACCTCTGTCAGGCCTCTTAACAGATTTTTCCTCTATTGCAAAAGAAGTGGAAAATAGAAAAATTAAAATCCAGAGTGCTTTTTTCATCTCTTTTTAGCCTTATTAAGTCTAAAAGAACTTTTATAATTATAACCTCTTTCAGGTCTTTTGTCAAATCCAGTTTTGTTTTTGAATCTATCTGCACCACTATCTTTTTTATAAAAGGTTTTCTTTTGGGAAGTCTCTTCTTTTTTTACAGGGTAATAAGTTCTTTTTTTCGTGGTCTTGTTTTTACTCTTTGTTTCATCAGATTTCTTCATGTTCTTCTCATCCTTTTTATCTCTGTAAACCTTTGTGGATGGTTTTTCTCTGTAAACTTTTTTATCCTCATATCTCTTTTTACCCTGAGATTCTCTGGCCTTAAGGTCCCTGTCCTTTTCATAAGATTTTCCTTTGTAAACCTTTTTAGAATCTGTTCCCTTTATATACTTTCTGCTTACCTCTTCTTTTTTTTCTTTCAGAGGATTTTTAACCGCCCAGACAGGTGGTTTGTCATAATTCCTGTATCTTTTCTCAATTTCTCTGTATTCTCTCACTTTCTTTGGAGAAATTTTTCTGTAAATGGGTCTTATTCTGTACTTGTATTTATAGGTTCTGTAGTATCTGGGATAATAGTAATAACCGTATTGATGCACCTCAACAACATAAATGGGACAGAAATCAAACCAGAAACCAACAATAACATGGGGATGATGGCAATCATAGCAGTACCAGGGAGTGGGATGATAGGTATACACATAGTATCTGGGTCTGACATAAAAGTATGCCCAGCCGTGAAAGTAAATTCTCGGGAAAAAATAGGGTGGTGCAAATCTGAAGCAAACAAGAATATTATCATCATAGTAGTATTCATGAGGGTGTAGCGGTATAAACCAGCTTGTTTCCACATAGGGTAAAGGATAGGGAGTTACAACTGCATAAACATATTCTATTCCGGGTTCTCCTCCAGCATACCACTCTGTCTCAAGGCCAAAATCATATGGGAGATGATAAACTCTTCCTGCTCTCACATAGTTCCCCTGTCCGTACCTGCTCCTGGGGAAAAGCACATGAACTCTGCCCTCTGAATCTATATTATAAAGGTAAAGGTATCCTGAAACATGAGGAAGAACTTTAACACTAACCCTCTCACCGGCAGCATATACAGAGCCATTTCCACCTTCAATCCACACATCTACATTTTTTGCATGGAGACTCTGAAATAAAAACACAACACCCATTATTGCCAGGACTATTTTTTTCATTTTTTAATCCTCCTTTTTTAAGGTAAAAACAGGGATTTTTAATTCCCTGTTGCCATTATCTATCTGATATGCCCATCTAAACTTTATGCTTCCATCAAAATAAATGCTCTCCACCCTTATCTTGGCAAAATGATTGTCTCTTGTCCAGAAAATATAGGTATGACCTTCAATTGCTTCAAGAACCCCTATATTTGACCAGCCTTCCACAGGGGCATATCCTATCTCATCAAAATCTTCTGTATACCCCATATCCTGAATCCATGTCTCCTCGTCCCTTGCATAGATAAATCCTGTTCCAAGGGTATCGTCGTATTCATAAAAGAAATCACATTCAGGGTCCATATAATAGGTAACCTCGTATTCTGAAAAATCATAACCCGCATAATAGGGGTTCACTGTATAACTTTCCAGATAATCAAAACCCTCAGGTCTTGGTGTATCAAAAACTATTTCATAGGAAAGGTCACTCTCATTACCCTCAATATCATAGGCTGTAACAGCATAGTAATATGTAATGCCATTGAAAACATCAAAATCAACAAAATCTTCAGATGCTGTTTCTCCTATTGCATAATATGGACCTTCAGGATAATAGGACCTCCATATCCTGTAACCTGCAATATCAGCCTCCGGATTTGGTATCCAGTAAAGATAAACAGCTTCATCTCCTGTAATTGAGTACACTCCCCTGGGAGGACTGGGCGGGTAAAGGTCGCATTCTTCTTTTTCTTCATAAAAAACACACCCTACCATCATTACAAGAACAACAAGACTTATTTTTGCCTTCATCTCTGCACCTCCTTCAAACATGATTTTCTATCTATTTACATGAAATTTCTATGCCAGAATTTTAAGGGGGTTTTTGCACAGAAATTGTGCTTTTTGAGCTTAAAGCAAGAAAATTTTAATCAGCCAGGAGAATAATCTTCAAAAAGCTTTATTTTCTTTATCTTATCAAATATCTCATCTACCGCTTTTTTAACAGGTGCAAGAATTATTCTGGTCTCACCACAATTGCATATGTATATACCCTCGGATTTCTCTGTAACAGGTGAACCACAAACTTCGCAGAATGTAATCATATGTTCTGTGAGCATCTTTTTCTCCTTTTCTTTATAGCCTTTCTCTTCAAGATAATCCTTAACTCTTTCAAGAGCATTTATCAAGTCATTTAAAAAGCTTACAGGGACTATAAAACCGTTATAGGAAGGAACATACTCCTCTTTGCCGGGGACTTTTTCATACTGCCTTATTTCAAGAAGACAGAACTCCTTATAGGGATGTAACTTCACCCTCACTTCATCTTCACCAATAGAAAAAGACACTATCTTTTTTTCCATGTCTGCCTCCGAAGTTTTATTTAAATTATAATGAAAAAGGGCTTATAATTTAAATGTAAATTTAAAAAAAGAGGAGCAGTGAGAAAGACAATCCTGATATTTTATTTAATATTTTTTGTAAGTGCAATACTACCCTATGGTTTTGTTAACACGCCTGTTAAAAATATTGACCTTGTAATTCATTTTTCCTATTTTTTCTTTTTATCCCTTTTAATATTTCCTTTAATAAATATCTATTTTTCTGTTTTAGTATTAATTCTATTTTCCCTTATTACAGAATTTCTCCAGATACCACTACCCCTGAGGGATTTCTCGCAATTTGACCTGTTTGCAGATATTGCAGGGATAATACTTGCATTCCTCACATACAGATTTATTTTAAAAAAAGAGAAAAATGTATTTCTAATTCTATCTTCAATTTTCGGTATAGGCTTTATAAAAGGAGGCGGAACAATAGCTTCTTTGCTGGCAATAATTCTATTTTATTTACTCAATCCATCTGTTATTACTGTGTTAATCCTTGTAATTATAACTCTTTTTCTAACCATCCACTTCAAAAAATACCTGCGGATAGAAAAAGACCCTTCCTTCTTTGTACTGGACGAATTTTCAGGAATGCTTATTATACTCCCTTTTGTGCCCTTTAATCACTTTTTAATCTCTCTTTGTTTTGTCCTGTACAGGGCTTTTGACATAATAAAGCCATTTGGAATTAAAAAACTTGAAAAGATAAAAATTCTCGGAGTCCTTCTCGATGACTGGGCAGGAGCGATTCTTACCGCACTTATTATAGTTCTTATTAAATTCCTATATCATCAGGCATAACGCCTGATTCATCCATAAGTTTTTTAGCAATATATATCCTTGAATTCATTCTTAGAGCAATCGCCACAGAATCCGACGGTCTTGCATCTATACTAAAAATTTTACCGTTTTTCGTTTCTACAACAATCCTTGCAAAATATGTCCTGTCCTTCATTTCATTGACAACCACCATCGGTATCTTCACATCAAGGGCATTCAAAATGGTCTGAATTAAATCATGAGTTAGTGGTCTTTCAAATTTCTGGTTTTTTAACACAAGGTAAATTGAGTGAGCTTCAAACTGACCTATCCATATCGGGAAAAACCTCTGTCCGTCTTTTTCCTTTAGAAGCAAAATATAGTTTTCAAGATTTTGTTCCTGAACTATATTGAAAACCTCTACTTCTACTATATTATCATTCATCTTAACCACCTCAGAAGGATTCCAAGGAAAATTGAAAGAGAAACTCCAAGAAATCCCTCAAAAACAGGTTTTTTCTTTATTTTTCTGGGTATCAGAAAAGCAAAGGAAAGGAAAAAACAAACAGGACATAAAAAAGAGAGGAAAAAAGCAACAAGCCTTTCCAGATAACCATAGTATCTCCAGAACCCCTTAACAAGGGGCTTTTTTTTCAGGAAGGTTACATCTATTGAATGAAGGAGTATCCAGTAAAAATAGGTTACTCCTATTATAAATATAATTAAGTAAGAATAAAATGGAGTAAAGTAAAACTTTAAAAAGCCCTCGCTTTTATAAATCGTTTCCGGGAGCGGGGCAAAGGAAAAAAGAAATATAACAAGTATATGGAGAAACTGGTCCAGCATAAAATAATAAAAATTTTCTCCCTCATCCTTCCGGGTTAAATATATCTTTAACTGGTCCTGAACAAGATGCAAAAAGGCAAGGCTTAAACAGGTAATTATAACAACAGGATTGGTTGTATAGGGAAAACTTAAAATGAGCAAAAATAATAACAGAATAAGTGAATGGATTAAAACTCCTTTAAACTTCCTTACCTTTGTTTCAAAAAGTTTATCTGTCTGGAGAGGATAATCCACGAGAAAATGGGCAAGTAAAAAATGGGAAAAGAAAAAACTATTCATTTTCCTCTTTAACGAGCCATATTTTTAAAAGCGCGGTCACTTCAGGATGAAGTTTTACTGAGATTTCATAAAATCCGGGCTCTTTTAAGGGATTTTCAAGCTTAACACTTCCTTTTTCAATCATTTCAAATCCTTTTTTATGAAGCTCCTGAAGAATATCGTGGGATGTAACAGCTCCATATATCTTTTCCTTACCTTTTAAATGAAATGTTAAAGAAACTTTTTCTACCTTTTTCTTAATTTCCTCTGCCTCTTTTTTCTTTTTTTCCTGCCTTTTTGCTCTCATCTTTTCTACACTCTCAAATTCCTTTATAGCAGAAGGGGTGGCCTCCCTTGCAAAGCCTTTTGGTATCAGATAATTTCTGGCATAACCATCCTTTACCCTTATAATACTGCCTTTATCCCCAAGACCTTTAACATCCTGCAGTAAAATTATTTTCATTTTACCTCCTATACATAATAGGTTTCAACAAAGGGAAGGAGTGCCATCTGTCTCGCTCTTTTTATAGCAAGGGCAAGTTTTCTCTGGTGGTATGCACAGAGCCCTGTCTGCCTTCTTGAAAATATTTTTCCCTTGGGGGTTAAAAACTTTTTCAGTGTCTCAACATCTTTATAATCTATAATTCCTATGCCCTTTTTGCAAAACTCGCACTTTGCCATTTTTAAACCTCCTTTTTAAAAGGGTAAATCCTCTTCAGGTTCTTCTTCAATTATACCTTCTTCCTCGGGTTCTTCCCCGGTGCTTGTGGTTTGCTTTTCAAGAAACTGAATTCTAAGCCCTATTATCTCCACCAGGCTTCTTTTTTGCTTGTCCTGTGCCTCCCATGAACGATAATTTAATCTTCCTTCAAGCAAAACAGGTGATCCCTTTGAAAGCCTCTTATGGCATCTTTCAGCAAGCTGACCAAATGTCTTAACATCAATAAAAAGGGTGTCTTCCTTCCAGTCTCCTGTTGTAGAATCTTTATACACCCTTGAAGATGCAATCCTGAATTTTGCAACCGGAGTCCCCTTTGGAGTGAAATTCATCTGGGGGTCATCAGTAAGCCTGCCTGAAATTAAAACATAATTAACCCTGGGAACTTTTAAATCAGCCATCATGCCCTCCTCTTTCTGGTTGATGTTACATTCTCTTCCTTAATAATCATAAGTCTGAAAATCTCCCTGACAAGCCTCAGTTCTTTTCTTATATCCAGTGGTGCATCACCAGGGGTGGAAAACTTTAATATATAATAATGTCCCTCTTCTTTTTTCTTCACCGGATAGGCAAATTTTCGCATACCCCAGTCTATTCTCTCCTTTACCTCACCACCTTTTTCCTTTATTATACTCTCAATTTTCTCAACAGTCTTTCTCTTTGTCTCATCATCAAGGTCAGGGTCAATTATGATCATCATCTCATAATCTCTCATATTTTTCCTCCTTTAACTTGAGAATTTAAATTCAAGTATCTCCCTGTCTTTAACAATGTAATCTTTTCCCTCGGTTCTCAAAAAACCTTTTTCCCTGAGCAGTACCCATGAGGGAAATTTCAGAAAATCATTCAAATTAGCAACCTCTACCTTTATAAAACCTTTTTTTATATCACTATGAACCTTTTCAGCTGCGTCGTAAGCCGTTGTTCCGATTTTCAGAGGAAATGCAGAAACTATTCTATTTTTTACAGTATAAAAAATTATATAACCAAGGCTCTCAAAGGCTTCCCACAAAATGTCCTGAGGAGAATAATTGCCCTCTTTTTTTAAATAGTCTTCCATTTCTCTCCTTTCTTCCATATCCTCCATCTCCTCATAAAGCTTCAGAGGACAGGGATAAGTTTTATCCTTAAATTTAGAAATCCATTTCAAAGAGTTTTCACTGCCATCGGTATTCAAAACAATTATTCTGGCTTTTGAAGACAGAAGACCCATCTCCCTATCAGAAACCTCTTCACCTTTCTCAATCTTTTCTCTTATTGCAACTACACTATTATATTTTTCCCTGCCTTCCCTGGTCTTATCTTTTAAAAATTTTTTTTCCAATTTCTCAATTTTCTGGAGGTCAGAAAGGTAAAGTTCTGAAACCAGAATTTCGTACTCTTTCAAAGGGTTCACCTCTTCCATAGGAGTTGGTATATCAGGATTTTCAAAGGCTCTTAAAACAAAAATTAAAACCTCACATTCCCTTATATAAGAAAGGAATTCGTTACCGAGCCCTTCCCCCTTTGATGCACCTTCTATTATTCCTGCAATATCAACCACCTCAACCATCGGTTTCCTTATTTCCTCTGCATTCAATTTTTCACCTATTTCTTCAAGGAAGGGGTCATCTAAATAAGCCCTTCCTATGTTCTTACCCCTTGTGGTAAAGGGATAAGGAGCGGTTTCCCTATGTGCTTTTGTTAAAACATTAAAAAATGTAGTTTTCCCCACATTGGGAAACCCAACAAGCCCTATTTTTTCCATTATATAAAATAAGTTATAGATTATAAGGAAGTTATAAAAGAAAGTCAAAAAGTTTAAGTAAACTTTGAAAAATGGTTTTGGTTTCTTTTATAATTTTAAAAAATTTATAAAAAGGAGGTTTAAGTGAAGTTCTTAACTCTTATTTTATTATCCTATCTAAAATTCAACCTGTGGAACGGAACCGAAATATTTTTGAAAGAAGAACATTCTTATCCACTCGTAAGTTTCATGACCGTTGTTCATTCTGGAAGTTTTTATGAAGCTCCTCAGGAACTGGGTTTAACCCATTTCCTGGAACATATGCTCTTTGACGGGACAAAGAAGTTTACACGAGAGGAGCTGAGAAATCAGTTCTCTGATAATGGAATATACGTAAATGCCTTTACAAGGGAGGACTATACAGCCTTTTTCTTTACAGGTCCTTCTGACCAGTTAGAAAAAGGTATATACCTGCTTTCCGAAATGCTCTTTGAATCAAGTTTTCCTGAAAAGGAATTTGAAAAGGAAAAAGGAGTTGTTATCCAGGAAATGTATATGGACAGGTCAAGGGAGGAAAATATCCATCATGAAAATGCCATTAAATACCTGTTATCCGGTCTGCCTTATTCCAATCCTGTAATAGGTTACGAGGAAACAATAAAAAATCTTAAGAGAGAGAGTGTGATTGATTTCTGGAAGAGGCACTACACTCCTTTAAATATGACCATAATCGCAATGGGTGATTTTGACACAGGTAAAATAATGAATTTGATAAAGCTCTATTTTGGTAAATATGCACCCGGAGAAAAAAGACAGGAAAAGGAGTATTCATATTTCAAATACAGAGAAAAAGAAATTTTTAAAAGAACAGGTGATTTTACAAAAAATTACCTGACAATAGGATTTAATGCGCCTCTTTTGAAGAATAAAAACTCCAGGTACTTTTTAATTCTGCAGAGAGTTCTAAACCTTGATGAAATTAAAGAAAAAATTAAAAATAGATTTAAAGGAGTGGAAGAAATCTCTTTTGAATACAATGCTAAAAAGGGGGTATCTCTTTTTACATCTTATTTTGTATATGAAAATGACTTAACCGATAGAATTTTTGAGCAAATATCCGGGGTCATAAAGGATATTATAAAAAACTTAAAAAAAGACGAGTTTGAAAGAGCAAAAAATTCTTTAATCTATGATAAAATCTACAACGAAGAAAATTACACCTATGCTCTTATATTCAAAAGTTATTATATCCCCTTTGGTGGCCCACCTTTTGAAGATGTTCTTTTTGAAAAAGTACGAGCTCTGACTCTCAAAGATTTTAAGAGGTTTTTTAAAGAATACTCCCTGAATGAAAAAAGAGGTTTTGCAAGTATAAAAAAATCAGAAAAAGATACGGAATTAAAAAAAGTGAACTATAAAATAGAAAAGAAAAGAGTGAAAGGAGCAGAGGTTATTTTCAAATATGACCCGGCATCACCCTTACTTGCAATCCATGTTCTTGCAAAAAACAGAAACATGATGGAACGCAAATCAGGAATTTCAGAAATTCTATCAAGGGTTCTCTCAAAAAATATACCTGAGATTGAAAAACTGGGAATAAGGATTAAAACCTATGATAATCCTTATCTCCCCTTTGATGACTATTATCATAGAAAAGATTTTATATATATAAGATTTGAAGTTCCCGCGGAAAATGCCATAAGAGGCATAGAAGTTTTAAATAGAATAATCAATGAGATAACATTTGATAAAGAAGATGTGGAAAATGCGAAAACAGAACTTCTTTCCCTTTTAAAAAGGCAGAGCAAAACTCCCCATTACCTTTCCAGGGAGATCTTATGGCAAAACTTATTTGAAGGGACAACTTACTCAAAGCCTCTGCTTGGCAAAGAAAAAGACATAAAAGAAATAAGCTTTGAAGATATTGTTCAGGCTCACAAAAATTTCTTCTCTCCCGCAAATCCGGTAATAGGAATTGTATCCCCTTACTCTCTTGAAACAACAATTGAAAAATTAAAATTTGAAACCACTGGCACGTCTCAATTTCCGCCTGAAACCATAGGTATAAAACCCAGACCCTTTATGAAGAAGAAAAATTTACAAACAAAACAGACCTATATAAGAATTGCAAGGATTATACCTCCTGCAAATACCGAAGATAATTCCCTTTTAAAGATATTTTCAATGGTGCTCTCAAGGAAACTTCAGGATATAATAAGGGAAAAGATGGGACTTTCTTACAGGCTTGGGGCAGGGGTTTCTGATTATCCGGGTTTTTCGGTCTTTGCAATAGGCATAGGAACATCACCAGGAGACTGGGAAAAAGTGCTGAACAAAACCTTTGAGATAATTGAGGGAATCAAGAAAAACCCGCCGGAAAAAGAAGAAATAAACAAAATATTAACCTCTTTCTGGGGAAGAACCCTGAGGTATCATCAGTCAAGAATAAATCAGGCCTACTTTATGAGCCTTTATGAATGGATAGGCGCTGGATATGAATATGACATGAATCTCCTGGAAATTCTCAGGGATGTAGATTATGAAAAAATTCCCTTGATTGTTGACAAATATCTGAAAAGAGAAGATTTATCAATAGCAGTATCAGGAAATTTTAAGGAGGGAAAATGAAAAAATTTAAGGAAAAAGATTTTAATATGTATGGATTATATCCTGTTGTTCCCTGCATAGTGCTGGTCAAATCTGAAGACAAGATTAATGGTCTTTCAATAGCATGGCATACTGCTCTTTCAGCTTCACCACCCCTTTACGGAATTCTTGTCTCCCCTAAAAGGCATTCTTATGAAATGATAAAACAAGCTCAGGAGTTCACAATAAATTTTATTCCCTTTGAAAAAAGCTTTTTATTCGCGGTATTTGGAAGAATAAGCGGTAAAGAAATGGATAAAATAAAAACATTCAAGATTGAACTTGAAAAAAGCAACAGGGTCAAAACCCCTGTTTTGAAAGATGCGTTCATAGCCTACGAGTGCCTGTTAAGAGAAGAGATTGAAACAGGTGACCATTTCTTATTTGTGGGTGAAATTATCGGTTCCCATGAAAGAGAAAACTTTTTTGAAGAAAACAAAATACCAAACCTGAAAGCCTATGAGCCATGCTTTTATCTCGGAAGAGATTTTTATGCAAAGGCAAAGATAGGATTTTTAAAACAAAGGGTAGGAAGGGAAGAAATAGAAAAAATTTTAAAATTTAAAGAAAGAATTTGACTTAAACAAACCCTTTCCTTTATATTTGTTTTACCCTGTTACTTTTAACTTTTAAAGAGCCATGAATTTATTTATCTTTTCTTATCAATGCTTTTCAAAAAACGCCTCAAAACCCTGTGTGGATAATTTTATTGCTGTGCCCGAAAAGCATTGCAATATAACAAAAAAATACAGATACAAATTGTGGATAAATATGTGGATAGTCAAGGAGGATTAAAAATGAAGGGTAAAAATTTATGGGAAGATTTACTTAAAGTCCTTTCTAAAAAAATTGATAAAAAAACTTTTGAGGTGTGGTTTACAAATACTAAGGGGGTTGAGCTTCTTGAAGATAGGTTAATAGTTGAAGTACCAAATCCCTTTTTTGTTCAATGGCTTGAAAATGTTTTTTTAAAGGACCTGACAAATATATTGAAAGAGCTCGGCCATCCCAATCTCAGGATAGTTTTCAAACCAAAATCTCAGGACAAAAAAGAAGAAAGGAAAACTTTTAAAATAAAGAAAAAAACATCTGCTTATCGAGAGAAAGAGCCTGGTCTTTCCTCAAGATATAACTTTGAAAATTTTGTCATAGGAAAAGGTAATGAACTTGCATTTGCATCGGCAAAGGCTGCAGCTGAAAGCCCTTCTTCAGTATATAACCCTCTATTCATATATGGAGGCGTGGGGCTCGGTAAGACCCATCTACTTCATGCCATAGGTAATTTTATCATGGAGAAAAATTCCAGGTTTAATGTAATATACACATCAACGGAAAACATAATGAATGAAATGGTTGAAGCCCTTCAAACTCACAAGATGTCCTCTTTCAGGAAAAAATACCGAAAGGTAGATGTTCTTTTAATAGATGATATACACTTCTTACAGGATAAACTGGCTCTTCAGGAAGAGCTTTTCCACACCTTCAATTCCCTTTATGACTCAAAAAAGCAGATTGTCCTAACCTCGGATAGACCTCCATGGGAGATAAGAAATGTTGAGGAGAGGCTTGTATCACGCTTTCAATGGGGTCTGGTTGTGGATATAAAGCCTCCTGATTTTGAAACAAGGGTTGCAATCCTAAAACTCAAGGCAGAGGAAGAGGATATTAACCTTCCCGAAGAGGTTATAAATTTTATAGCATCAAAGATAAAAAAGAATATAAGACAGCTTGAAAGCTGTTTAATGAGAATAGCTGTGTTTTCCTCCTTTTACAAAAAGGAAATTGACCTTCCAATGGCAAAGGAAATCCTTAAAGATTATTTAGAGGCAGCAAAAGAAAATGAGCCGGAAAGGGTTATAGAAATTGTTGCAGAATTTTTTGGATTAACAAAAGATGACCTGCTGAATGAAAGAAGGACAAGAGAAATTGTAAGAGCGAGACAGGTTGCAATGTATTTTTTAAGACATTATTTAAATTTACCTTTAAAGCAGATCGGAAATATAATGGGAGGCAGGGACCATTCAACAGTTATTCACGGTATAGAAAAAGTTGAAAACATACTTGAAAAGGATGAAGGTATAAGGGAAAACGTTGTGGAAATTGAGAGGAAACTGAGGTGGGTTTAATTTTAAACAATTTTTCCACACTCTATTCTGAGTTTTTCAACATGAAAATTTTTTATAAGACACAATGGATTTTGAACTTATCCACTCATTATAATAATACTTCTAATAAGTTTTTATTTAGAAGAAGGAGTTAAAGAGATGAAATTCACTGTGGAAAAAAATTTATTTGAGCAAAACATTAAAGATATTATAGCCGCTCTTCCCACAAGAACAACTCTTCCAATTCTTGAAAACATTCTAATTGAAGCAAAAGAAGGTAAATTACATGTATCATGCACAAACCTTGAACTTTCATCAAAGATAAATTTTGATGCCCAGATAGATGAGGAAGGAGTAACAACCGTTGATGGTAAAAACCTGGCTCGACTTTTAAGTAATTTACCTTCTGAGATAATAGAATGTTTTCTTTCAGGAGGAGATTTTATAATTCGTTCATCAAGAGGAGAGTATAAATTCAGAACAATGGACCCTGAAGATTTCCCAAAGATAGAAAGTTTTGAGAGTGATGTAAATTTTGAAATTGATGCTTCTGTGCTTTTTAAAGCCCTTAAAAAAGTTAGTTTTTGTGTAGGTAAAAATGACCCGAGAGCCTATTTAAACGGAATACTTTTTGAGTTCGGTGAGAATAACTTAAACCTTGTTGCTTCAGATGCTCACAGACTTGCGCTTCATTCATTTCCTTATGAAAGCGGTGTAAAAGACAGGATAATTGTCAATCCTAAAATAGAAAACTTTGTTGAATCAAGAAGAGGAGAAAAAGTTAGAATCTTTATAAAAGAAAACAATATGTGCATAAATTTTGAAAGAGGTTTTTATTTAATAAGATTAATAGATGAAACCTATCCTGCCTATCAAGAGGTAATTCCCAAAGACCCACCAAACATATTCCAGTGCAGCAAAAAAGACATTCTTGACACACTAAAAAGGCTTTTACCCTTTACCACATCTCCGAATTATCCATTAAAAATTGACTTTTCAAAAGAGAGCATACTCGTAACTGCTCAGTCTCCTGAATTTGGCGAGGCAAGAGAAGAATTGCCTGCAGAGTATGAAGGAAAGACAATAGAAATAGGATTTAATGCAAAATATCTACAGGATATAGTGAGAGAAGTCGAGGAAGATACTCTTATCATAAAACTGATGGAGCCGGATAGAGCGGCGATTATAAAGGGATACGAAACAGAAGACTACCTATTTCTCCTTATGCCCATAAGGCTCTAAAGCTGTTACAAAGGGGCATTTAATCTCAAGTTTTTTATACTGATTTTCTCTAAAACAATAATAGGCAGATATTTCAAATAAAAGATTTTCAATACTGCCTTTTAAAATCTTTGTTTTTTCAGAATAAGTCCAGATAAGAGGTGACCCCTTAAGGTAGTTTATTGCTATTATCAAATAGGCATTACCCGGTTCCATATCCGCTATGTCCTCTCCTGATGGTGTGGGTTTTGCAGGGTCTGCTCCTATCTGAGTATGGGAATGAAAATCTCCTATTATTTCCATTTCTATTCTTATGGATTTGACCAGATTTTCAATCCTTTTTATTCTTTTTGCAACAGGTTCTACATGAAAGGGCGTTCTTCTTGCAGACTGCACCACCTGGGCATTTTCCACTATTATAGCATGCTCTGTTTTGTATCCCAGAATAAGGCCGAAACACTCCTGGTGAAAAACCTCAACCGCTCCTATTACAATTTCAAGAAAAGCAGGTTCTTTTAATACCAGTCTTTCAGGCAGCTGGAGGTTGTTCATTGAATTTAATTATAATTTTGAAAAAATAACAATTTCAATTTATAATAATATTTCTGAATTTTTAAAAATGAGAGCTGTTTTAAAAAATATCCCTATTTTTAAAGGTTTGAATGAAGCAGAAAGGAGCCTTATATTTAATAACGGGATTCTTAAAAACTACAGAAAAGGAGAGATTGTTTTCAAAAAAGGAGAATCAGGAAGTATATTATATGTTGTTATAAAGGGGGAAATAAAGATAAGTCTTTTTAGAGATGATAAAGAGATAATTTTAAAATATTTCAGAGAGGGAGAGTTCTTCGGGGAGCTCCCTCTTTTTACTCTTGGAAAAAGAACGGCAACAGCAATTGCATGCAAGAATTCAACCCTTTTTATGCTGGACCACCGGGTGTTTTTAACGGTTTTAAAAAAGTCTCCTGAAATCCTTTTAAAGATAACAAGAGAAATGGCGAAGAGAATAGAGGAAAGCAATAAGAAGATATTTTCTCTTGCCTTTCTTGATACAGCTGGTAAAATTGCAAGATATCTTTACGACCTTTCCCGGGAAAAAGGAGAGGAGATAGGAGAATGGATTTTAATAAAGGACAGACCTCAGATTTCAGAAATAGCAAAGAATCTGGGAATTTCAAGGGAGACTGCGTCAAGGGTTATAAATACATGGAGAAAAGCAGGTATGATAGAGTTGAAAAGAAAAGAAATTTTTATAAACAGGGAATTTTTGAGTGAAGTATAAGAATTTTGAAAAATGCGAGAGACTTAAGAAAGGAATTCTTTCAAAGGAATTTATAACATCTTTTTGTGAGAATAACTGTTTTTACTGCGCCTTCAGGAAAGACAGGAATTTTAAGAGAGAATTTATTCAGCCCGAAAAGCTTGCAAAAAGCTTTTTTGAGAAATACAGAAAAGGATATGCAAGGGGCATATTTATTTCCTCTGCAATACTCAAAAGCTCTGACGAAACCCAGTATCTTATAAACAAATCCGCAATTATTCTAAGAAAAAAATACGGATATAGAGGATATATGCACATAAAAATAATGCCTGATACCGATTATTTTGCCATAAAAGAAGCCCTTTTATATGCTGACAGGGCTTCTGTGAATTTTGAAGCACCTGGAGATAGTTATTTAAAAAAACTTTCGAAAGATAAAGATTTTAAAAAAATATTTGATACAGTTTTGAAAATGAGAAGAGCATATTTTGAATTAAGAGGAAAATACCCCTTTATTTTGCCTTATGGTATATGCACCCAGTTTATTTATTCTCCGTTAAGCGAAAGAGACAGGGATTATCTTGAGTTTACAGAGTTTTTGTACAGAAAAATCAACTTAAAAATGGTTTACTTTTCAAGATTTACGCCCGTGCAGAGAACGCCCTTTGAGAGCTTAAAACAGGTTTCCCTGTTGAGGGAAAAAAGAATCTATCAGGCATCCCTTTTGATAAGGGATTACGGGTTTTCCTTAAATGACATACCCCTTGATGAAAACGGGAATTTAATAAAGAACAAAGACCCGAAACTGGTTTATGCCGAAAAGAATTATCATTTATTCCCGGTTGATATAAAAAAGGCATCCTACGAGATTCTTTTAAGAATTCCGGGAATAGGTCCTAAGATAGCGAAAAAAATTATCCAGAACAGGGATGATATAAATCTCTATAATCTTGATAAACTCGGTATAAATTTAAAAAGAGCAGGAAGATTTATCCTGGTTTCAGGCAAAAGTCCATTAAAGCAGGCGAGTTTATTCTAAAATTTTTTCAAATTCAACTTCCATTCCATCATAGGCGGAGGTCACATTCACTCCTGTATTTTTTGAAAGTTCAGAAGCCAATTCTTTTGGTTTTGCCCTTATAACCTTCATTCCAAAGTGGGTTATTATTACATTTTTCGGGTTTAAAAATTCAATTACCTCCTGCATCTGTTTAAAACTTAAATGGTCAATACCTTCTCTCGGTTCAAAAAGAACCATATGTATTATAAAATTTTCCATGCCTTTATAAAATTCAAGTATTTTTTTATCAAATGATGTATCAGTTATAAAGGATAAAGAATATTCAGGTATTTTAAAACCCATACATTTAACATCCCTGTGGGGATGATAGGGTGATATATAAAACTCAATGTCATTTATTTTAATAATTTCTTCGGGTTTTAAAATGTGAATTTTCTCAATACTTTTTCTCAAATAAGAAAGCAAAATCGGTTCTGGTTCCAGGCAATCTTCAGGCAAAAAAACCTTACCCCTTTTTTTACCCCCCCCTTCTGTAATTGCCTCCACAATAACATTTAAAGATGCTGAATGGTCTAAATCCTTATGGGTTAAAAAAATAGATGTAATTTTTGAAAAATTTATCTTTTTCCATAAAAGGGCTGAAAGGGCACAGGGACCCGGGTCTATATGGATGTATTTACCATTTTTTTCAATTAAATATCCTGCAGACCTTCTTATTCCCTTAAATACCACAAATCTTCCACCACCTGTTCCTAAGAATATCCATTTTATTTTGTTATTTGAATTCATTTTTTATTCAATTCTTTAATTGTTTTTTTAAATACCCGTAGATAATTTCTTTTAAGGGACCTGTCAAATTCTTTAAGCCATTTTTCTATATATTTTTTATCGTAATTTCTGTTTTTTAAAAGAATTCCCTTTATATCTTCAATGTCCCTTGGTCTTCCTGCAATTATTTTGTGAATTACCACATCCTCAAGAGATGCAAATTTGACATTGGTGTTTCCGATTTTTATCCATTTCCCCTTTTTAATTGCCTGCTTTTCATAATAGGAAGAGGAAAATATAAAATCTACCCTTATACCAGTTTTTTCATCAATTGCAGGCAGGACATAAGTCTTTTTTGTAAATTTAAAAGGGTCTTTTAATGGTATTTTAAGATTCAAATTCTGAATTATCATTTTTATTTTATCAAATCCCTTTAAATCTATACCCAGTGTTATATCTATATCCTTTGTGAGTCTTGGTTCACCATAAATAAGAGTAGCCTGTCCCCCGATTACCATATAAGGTATTTTTATCTTGTTAAGTTTTCCCGCCACCCTTGTGAGTATTCTCCTTAACACTGTTTATAGCCTCCGCAATTTTTATATCAATCTCAATACCTTCTAATGGGTCTTTAAGGGGGAGTGCTCCTGTATAAATTGCCTCTTCTAACATTGCTTCAATTATTTCCATATTCTTTTTGGGGTCAATTTTTTCCTTTTTAATTAAATCTCTTTCAAATTTTTCAACCAATTTTCTGTTCTTTATCACATTTTAATTATAAAACAGGTTTTATAAAAAATTCCATTTCCTTTAAAATAAATGCCATGAAAACAGTTGCAATTTTGACGGATTTCGGAAATAAAGACCCTTTTGTGGGGGTTATGAAGGGTGTTATTTCAAATTATTATAAATGCATTAATTTCATTGATTTAACAAATGAAATAAATCCCCATGATATCTTTGAAGCCTGTTTCTGGATACAAAAGGTTTATAAATATTTCCCGGAGGAAACAATCTTTTTATGTGTTGTTGACCCGGGTGTGGGGACAAAAAGAAAGGGTATAGTTTTATTTAAAGATAATTACATTTTTATAGGTCCTGATAATGGAATTTTCACACTGCTTTATAAGGAAAAGTTTGAAGTTTTTGAGATTTTATATGAGAAAGAAAAGGTATCAAAAACCTTTCACGGAAGGGATGTTTTTGCTGTATGTGCTGGAAAAATTTTAAGGTCTGATAGAAAAAAGGATTTCTTGAAACCTTTAAGGAGTTATAAAAAGATAAATTTCCCGAAGCCAGTTAAAAGAAAAGATAAAATTTACGGGCATGTTTTATTTCCTGATAGATTCGGAAATATAATTACCGATATCCCGAATGAATGGATAAAGGGAAATGAAGTTCTTTTTATAAAGGGTAAAAAGATAAGATTTGCTGAAACCTTTTCAAAAGTTAAAAAAGGAAAATTTTTGTTTTATAAAGGAAGTTTTGGGAATATTGAGATAGCAAAAAGAGAGGAAAACGCCTTTTTGAGTGCTGGAGTTAAAAAAGGGGATAGGCTTTTAATAAAAATTTAAAGTTTACCTTTTGCTATTTGAATAGCCCTTAAAAGTTCATGAGGTTCATCTGTTCCTATTCTGTATTTTTCGCCTGTTTTCATCTTTATCTCAACTGCATGAAAACCTGACACATTATAAAGCCATCCATGAGGAGTTATACGAATTCCCCAGCCATAATACCATGGATTTTTCACTACTCTCCAGGATTCAATCTCCCTGATAGAAAATCTTTTCCTGATAACTCCGGGACCGAATCTTATTTCAAGGAAATCATCCTTGATAATAACAGTCAGTGAGCAGAACAGTGTCATGGATATTGTCATTGTAATTAATATTACCGGGATAATCCAGTTAAATCCATAGAGGGACATAAGATACACAATAAAGATTATAAAGCCGATAAAAAGGGATATAATGAGATATCCGATCTGCGTGTGTTTGTAATGTTCTGAGGTGTTTATTTAAAAGGTCCTTTCAAAAGCCTTATGTCATCAATCCATACTGTTCCTTTGCCATTTATAACCAGATTGAGTTTTACATTGTCAGGATTCTGTCCTTTTTTAAGAAAGAATGGTATCTCCTGTGTTGTCCAGTCATTTGTTCCGCTTAAAGGACTGTGCAGCCCTCTTGAGAAATATTCTCCCAGACCTTCAAAATGGCACCACATTTCTAAATAAACCTGTCCTTCAACATTTTCTGTTTTAAGGTGAGCCTGATAAATCAGACGTGCGTTTTCAACATCTATGTCCCCTGTTTCAAAAAGCCTTATTACACCGGGTTCATTTACAGTGATTTTTAAAGCTCCATTTCCATCAAAGGAAATTTCTTTGTCAAGGGTAACATTTGATTTTGTAATAACTCCTTCAAGATTATCAAGAGTATATCTTTTGATTTCAACCGGTTTTTGCGGAGGTTTGGAACACCCTGCAAGTATTAAGAAGACTGCTGTAAAAACGAGTACTTTTATTTTTTTCATGTCTCCTCCTTTTTTAATCTTTTAAAATAATCAACTTATAACTCTTATTCTTTATTTTTATAATATAGACCCCGCCTGAAACAGAAGGCAATCTGACAGATTTTTTTAACTCACAGATTTTTCTACCTGTTTCTGAATAAATGGTTATATTTTCTTCGGGAACAAACATTTTTATATCTTCAAATCTCTTCAGAATATTCGGTAAAAGCAATTTGTGATTATCCCCAGAAGCCTGCTCCTTAACATTTATATAGGGATATGCCTCAAAAAGATAAATACTTGCCGGTATAAATGTGTAGTTTAAAAAACTCCATCCACCTGATGTGCTATCAGGATTTACAAATCCTTGATCCTCAATTCCTGTTGTTCCGTTGTAGGGTGCACCCAGGGGGGCATTGTTTGTGATACTTAGAATATGGAATTGCTGAATAGTATCTTTTATCCTTATATTCATATTATAAGTTGTATCAAGGGTTTTATTTATGATTATAAAGGCATAGCTTCCATCCGATGACCTTTTTGATGCCCAGCATTCAATCCCATAACCCGTATTTTTGTGGTCAGAATAAGAATAAATTAAGGTATCACCAAAGTATCTGCTGTAGAGCTCAAGGACATAGGATGCCATTCTTCTGCTTACTGTATCTCCTCTTATTATACCGAAATAGGGAAATGCACTGTCCTGAGGATTTCCCTCGTGTATACTGTAAAGACCCGCAAGTTCAAGCTCTTTATTAATTAAATGTCCTATGCAATCCGCAATAAAAAGACCATCTAAATAGTTCCACCATAGCCTGTCGGGTGCCATTATCAAACCACCATTGTATTCAAGCACAACAATTTTTATTGAATAGGCACCGATTGCATCAAGAGAATCCCTGAAAAGCTGAAGATATTCCTCCACAGGTGTTATTGTATCGGTCTTTGAAAGCCAATCTATATAATCGGTTGTATCAGGAACCGAATCAAAAGGGAAAAAGGAAGGGTAATAATGAATGTCAAGATAATCAATCAAATCAATGTTTGGCTCAACAACAGGTCTTATCCATGCGGGGTTACCCGCTATAGAGTATATAAATGAAAGTGGTATGGGACTTGCATTTTCCATTGCCTGAACATAAACCGGGATGAGGTTTGCAAAATCCTGAGGTGTCCAGAAACTCGAATCCCGCCATGACCAGTTAGAGAAGGGTATTCCGAAATGCCTGTAAAATGTCCAGTTGCCAACAGGTGTTGGCCATATCCCGCCTGCAATGTCAGGTTCATTACCGAGCGACCATATTTTCACATTATAAGGCTGAGGATGTCCTCTTTGTGCTCTTAAATTTCCCATAGGAGTTGTTGTGTCTCCGTTAACATATTCCACCATTTTTCTTGCAAGTGATGTATCGGTTGTTTGCATATTTACTGTAAGAATTGGCTCTGCCCCCACATATTCACATAGCCTTAACATGGAATCAATACCGAAATTCACAGGTACAGGTATTGTAAATGTGTCAACAAAATCTATATAGGTAATACCATTCAGAGAATCGCCCATCCAGTCAAAATACTCTGCACCTATCCCCCCAAATCTTAAAAGCTTTGGTTGTGTTTCATAAATCAGAGGGGCTGTCAGGATAAGTGGTGAAAAACTTGCGTTCATCTCGTCTCCAGAGCCAAAAACATAGGGTGATATGGCTTTTTTGCCAGAGTCAGGAATCACAATAATATTACCTGAAATTTGTGCAATAAAAAAAAGCACGAAACAAGTGTTCATAGTTTTAATATTATAGTGCAAAAAACCTTCAAATCAACCTGCTGTATGATTCCACAATATATTGGACTTAAATTTATTTTTAGTATATTATTTCAAGAAATCTCATGGAGGCTTTTCTTCTTTCAAATAATTCAAGTCTCTCTGAAATTTTTCAGAAGGGGCAAAAGATAATTTTCAGGAATCTATCCTGTTTTTAAAATCTATCCACCCGATTTATGAACAATTACAAAATATATTATAATGAATATACAGAGTTAAAAACAGGGATTTCTTACTTTCTCTTTTATGCAGGAGGTTATCTGTTTAAATTCTTTGGGTTCTTGCCGGCAGAAGAGTATTTAATTTTTTTATTCCCGCTTAGTTCTGCTACTTACTTTTTACCACCTGTCCAGTTTCCACTTCCGGTAACCATATCAGGATAGGGTGTTATAGCCCATGTTCCTGAATAATTTGGATTTGAATATGTTCCGGTGAAGAGAATATATCCTTTTCTGGAATTTACCTTTACAGGAGTTCCAAAACCTATGGAATCCTGAACTATACCTCCGAATGCCGGTCGTGCATTTGCAATTGTATCCTGGGCTGAGTTATAGTAAATCCAGATAAAACCTGCAAGAATTGTGGTGTCATTACTTGCATATTCAACAAATGCAGCGTCCCATTTTCCATCACTCACATTAATTGTATCAGGAGGGATATCAAGAACGATTATTGTTCCATCCCATGTACCTCCCCAGTTTGGTTGAACCCTATCAACATACCATGTTCCTTCATCAACAACTCCGCTATCTCTTATGGTATAGCTTCCCTCAGCATGTTTCCCGTCCTGAGATACCTGACCCGTATAAGTTGTGGAGTCACCTCCCACATACCCAAATTCTATATCATATCCTGAAATTTGACCGGTTACAGGAATAGAATCATTCCAGTAAACATAAAGCCATCCGCTTATTTCACCCTGGGAGTCTTGAGAAATTCTTACAATTATTGCTCCTGAATCCTGAGATTGTGTGGATGTCCATTTACCAACCCAGTATCCTGATACATCCACAGAAACCCCGCCTCCTCCTTCTTTTTCTTTTTTATTGCAACCCGTTAGAGTTACACCCACTATCATCATTCCTATAAGAAATTTGCGCATTTTAAAAATCTCCTCTTTTTATTTTTAAGTTCTAAATTTTAATGATTTACAAATATATAATTCAATAATACTTGCTCTAATCTTATCTTTTCATTATGCTTTTCTCGGAAATACATACATGTTTGCAGGAATCTCTCTATGCTTTTTACAGATTTAAATACCCGGTAAAGTGAATTTAACCCTCATTTCTGCTTCTCCATCTTTTTAAAATATAAAATAATAGAAGGGGTAAAAGATAATTTTCAGGAATCTGTCCTGTTTTTAAAATCTATCCACCCGATTTATGAACAATTACAAATGATTCGCCTTATTGATTTTTATTTCATGGTAAATTATAATTAATCTAATGCAAATACAGGAGATTTTTGACAGCATAGTAGGAGAAATTGATTTTGTTGATAAAGATCTTCCTACGGGTGCAAAGAGTTTTTTAATCCTTTCTTTTTTTAAAAGATTTAATAAAATTATATTTATCTCGAAAGATGCAGAAATTATTTATGATGAAATAAAAAGTATAAGGCCTGAGGGAAAAGTTTTAAAAAAGATTGACTTTTTATCCTTCTTTAATATATATTATTAAAAGGTATAACATAATGAATAAAAAAGAAGTTATAGAATTACTAAAGATACACAAGAAAAATCTTGAAAAATTTGGTGTAAAAAGAATAGGAATATTTGGCTCCTTTGGTCGTGATGAGGGTGTTGAGAGGAGCGATATAGACATAGTTGTAGAGTTTGAAAAAGGTAAGGGAACATTTAAAAATTTCGGAGGATTAATAGAGTATTTGGAAAATCTTTTTAATAGATCAGTGGATGTTTTAACACCGGTAGGTATAGAATCTATAAGAATCAAAGAGATAAGAGAAAACATAAAACGGGAGTTAATATATGTCTAAAAGGAGCGATAAAGAATATCTACAAGATATTCTTACTGCCTGTGAAAATATATTGAGCTATAAAGAGGGATATGATTTTGATATGTTTATGGGCGATAGAAAAACTCAAGATGCAATAGTTAGAAACATTGAAATAATTGGAGAGGCAGTGAAAAACATATCCAAATCTTTAAAAGAGAAATACGCAGAGATTGAGTGGAAGGAGATCGCTAAAACAAGAGATAAGCTTATTCATTCCTATTTTGGAGTTGATTTAGATATTGTATGGGATATAGTAAGTGTTGACATCCCTAAGTTAAAGGGTCAGATAAAAGAAATAATTCAAAAGGAAGGGGTAGACCGAGAGAAGCCAGAATCATAGTAGCATGTGGAATTCTTCACTTGCTGCAGACCTGCCCCGCAGGTCTATTAATAAGGAGATATGTAGTTCTCACTTTGCCCAAATTTGCTATTGCAAATTTCATATACCCGCCAGACATTATCCAAAAAAGCGTAATTTTCCTGAATAAAGAAGAAAGGGAAATTCTCTGAAGGTTCAATTGATTTTTCCTTCAGAATAAATTATAATTAATCTCCATGCAAATAGAAAGGATTTTTGAAAGCATATCTGAAAGAACAGATTTTGTTGATAAAAATCTGCCGACGGGCGCAAAGACATTTTTGCTTTTTTCTTTTTTAAAAAAGTTTAAAAAAGTTTTATTCATTACAGAGGATGCGGAAGTTGTTTACGATGAGTTAAAGAGCATAAAACCCGAAATTAAAATCTCCCTTTATGAAGGAGAGAATATAAATCCCTTTGAAAACAAGTTAATTATTTTAAAAAGCGAGGATTTGCTTTCGGAGATAAAAGAGTTTAATTATATTAGAATTAAAAAGGGAGAAAATTTTGAAAGGGAAAAATTGATAGAAATCCTTGAAAAGGAAAGGTTTGAAAGGGTTTATTTTGTTGAGGAGGAAAAGGAATATGCAATAAGAGGAGGGATAGTTGATTTTTATCCGAAAAATGAGGAATACCCATTGAGAGTGGAGTTTTTTGAGGATAAAGTATTTGAGATAAGAAGGTTTAACCCCATAAATCAAAAAACGGTTAAAAAGATTGATGAATATTATTTAACCACAAAAAGGTATAGAGGTGAAAAGGGTAAATTAAAGGGATTTAAGATAATTTATGAAAAGGATGAAAAACTGCCCTTTGAGATTATTCCAAATCCCCCCCTTCCCTTTGAAGTTTTTAAAATGGAAATTAATAAGTGGAGGGAAAAGGGGTTCAATATATTTTATCTTGCTCCAAACAGAATAAGATACAATTATTTAAAAAATATTTTTCCATTCCTTGAATATGAAAAAGGGAATTTGTATCAGGGATTTGTTTTAAAGGAAAAAAGGATTGCAATATTTTCAGAGGGAGAAATTTACGGATTTAGGGAAAAGGGGAAAATACCCTTTTTTGGAGAAAAACTTGAGGATTTTATGCCGATTCAAACAGGGGACCCTGTCATATATGAGGATTACGGAATAGGATATTTTAAAGAGGTAAAGCCCTTTGAGATTGACGGTAAAAAGGTTGATACCTTTGTTATTTTGTTTAAGGAAAATCAAAAAATTTATGTTCCCTTTTACAGACTTGATAAGGTGGAAAGATATTCAAGGGAAAGTGCAAGGCCTACCTCTTTGGGTTCAAAATCATGGTTTATGAAAAGGCTGAAGGCAAAAATATACGCCTATGAACTCGCAAAAAAACTCCTCGGGACAATGGCAAATAGAAAGGCAATCAAAAAGAGATTTTATTATGAATACCCTGATGTAATGGATGAAATAATACTCTCTTTTCCCTATGAGGAAACAGAGGATCAGGAGAGGGTATGGAAAGAGATTAAGAATGAGATTTTATCCGATAAAATATGCGACAGGCTTGTATGCGGTGATGTTGGTTTTGGAAAGACAGAGATAGCACTCAGGGCGTCCGCACTCGTTGTGCTCAATAAAAGGCAGGTAATGGTTCTTGTTCCAACAACAACCCTTGCAATTCAGCATGAGATGAATTTTAAAAAAAGACTTGAAAGGTTTGGGATAAGGGTTGAAAGTTTAACCAGGTTAAAGCCCGAGAAAAAACAGAAAGAAATACTTAAGGAGTTAAAACAAGGAAAGATTGATATAATAATAGGAACCCACAGACTCCTTCAAGAGGACGTTGAATTCAAAGACCTGGGTCTTTTAATAGTCGATGAGGAACACAGATTCGGTGTTGAGCAGAAGGAAAAGATAAAATTTTTAAAAAAGGATATTGATACAATCTATTTTTCAGCAACACCCATTCCCAGAACCCTTTATCTTTCCCTGGGTAAAATAATGGATTTATCCCTTATAGAAACACCTCCCCCCTCAAAAAAGGAAATAGAAACAATTATAGCACCCTATAATCTTGAAATAGTTGAAAGAGCCATAAACTTCGAACTGGAAAGGGGAGGACAGGTTCTTTATATTTATAACAGAATCGGAAGATTAAAAGAGATAAAAGAAAAAATTGAGGCAATATTCCCGGAGGCAATTGTTGAAATTGTTCACGGAAGAATGGATAAGGAGAAAATTGAGGATGTTTTTATAAATTTCATGCTCGGGAAAATAGACACTTTAATTTCAACATCAATTCTTGAGGCGGGAATAGATTTTCCGAATGCAAACACATTAATTGTTGAAAATCCTCATCTTTTCGGACTTGCAGAATTGCATCAGATAAGGGGAAGAGTCGGGAGAAAGGACAAAAAAGCCTATGCATACTTTTTAATTCCAAAAAATATAGGAGAGAATGCAAAGAAAAGGTTAAAGGCAATTGCCACTTACAGACATTTGGGCTCTGGATTCAAAATAGCCCTTTATGATATGAAACTAAGGGGCGCTGGAAATATACTTGACAAAAAACAGCACGGATTTGCAAGGGAACTGGGATATCACCTGTTTTTCAAAATCCTTGATGAAGAAATAAGAAGGGCAAGGGGAGAAAAGATAGAGGAGAAAAGGGAAATCAATGTATTTCCTGAATCCGACATATACATTCCAAGAGAATATATTGAGGACGAAGAAATAATAATTTCAATTCATAAGAGATTGAATGAGATAAAAAATTTAAATGAATTAAAAGAAATTTACGATGAAATAAAGGATAGATTCGGTGAGATGCCGGATATTGTTAAAAAGGTATTTTTATTCTTTTATTTAAAAAACATAAAAAGATGTAAAAAGATGATCGTGCTGGAAAATGGCATAACAGGCGATGAGGAGTTTTATTCTCTTTCAGAATTTCAAAAATGTTTCACGTGAAACATTAAGGATTCAATCTTTAAATAAGTCAATTGAAATATGAAAATCGCCTGCTTTAAAATTATCCTCTAAAAATTACAATTCAATTCCTTTTTCAAAGGAGGATGCTTTAAAATGACAATGCAGAGGCTTAAAGCATGGATAGAGCTCTCAAGACCCCCTTTTCATACAGTAGGTATCTTTCCTTTTTTATTGGGGGGGATAATTTCAAAGCATCTCAAAAGCGTTCTCAATCTGCCAATTCTTTTATGGGGAACTCTTGCTGTTATATTTATAATGCTTGCCACCTATTACTCCGGAGAATATTTTGATTATGAAACTGATACTCTTTCCGCAAAACTGGAGAGGAATAAGTTTTCAGGAGGAACACAGGTTTTGCAAACAGGGATAATTCCAAGAAAACATGCGTTAATTGCTTCTTATATTTCTCTTATTATAGCAGGTATCATAGGTCTTCTGCTCTTTTTTTACTATAAAACAGGAGTTTATACAATACCCTTAGGAATAATCGGTATCGTTGGTGGTTTCTTTTATTCCACTAAACCAGTTCAATGGGCATACAGAGGGATTGGAGAAACCTGGATTGCCTTCTGTTATGGATGGCTTCCAGTTGCGGTTTCTTGCTATCTTCAAACAGGTCATATCTCTCCCCTTGTTCACTGGGTCTCCATTCCTATTGCTCTTACTATTTTCAATGTAATTCTCATAAATGAATTTCCTGATTACCCTGCGGATAAAATCATAGGAAAGAAAAATCTCGTTGTGCGTTTTGGAAGAGAAAGAATGGCTTATCTTTACATTGTTATGACTATCGGAACATGGATTTTTTACTTTTTGTCTGTAAAAGCAGGGGTACCCAAGAAAGCTTTGTTCTTTTTCCTGCCCTTCTTTCTTTTATCTTTTAATTTAACGGTAGAAATGATTAAAAAAGATTATAAAAACAGAAAGAAACTGGAGAAAATCTGTGCAAAGACCCTTATCTTTAATCTTGGCACAACTTTAAGTTATATAATTGGCTTTATTCTGGGATGAGTGAAGATTTGAAGCAAAAGGTTGTGCCTTTTTATATTCCACCCTCTCTCGTTTTAAAACAATTGGGGAGCGTTCTTTATTACACCTATCTTATCAAATGGAATAGATTTGCTGAATGGCTGGTTAAAAGCGGATTTAAAACTCTACCGGTTGCTTCTGGTGCTTATGGAATGGGATGTATTGGTTTTCCTGCTCATCCTGTGTGGGAGGTAACCCTTGCGTGTAATTTCAAATGCATTCACTGTCATGCCTCTTCTGGAAAGCCGCTAAAAGATGAATTAAGCACCGAAGAAGGTTTAAAATTGCTTGAAGAGATTGCGAGGGTGAAAGAATTTAGAATGCTGGTATTAACCGGAGGAGAGCCTCTTGTCAGAAAAGATATCTTTGAACTGATGGAATACGGGAAAAAACTCGGATTTACCTTTGTAATCGCAACAAATGCATCTCTTATCACAGAAGAGGTTGCTTTCAAGTTGAAAAAAAGTGGGGTAAGTGGAGTAGCGGTAAGTCTTGATTCAGTGGATAACAAAACCCATAACAGAATAAGAGGAAACAACAGAGCTTTTGAGCTTGCGATGGAAGGCATTAAAAATGCCAAAAAAGCTGGTATCGCAATCCAAATTAATTTTACTGCTATGGATTATAACTTAAATCAACTTGAAAAAACCATAGAATTTGTGGACAAAATCGGGGCTGACATAATGCTTGTTTATCAGCTTGTTCCTGTAGGGAGGGGAAAAGGAATTGTGTCAGCTTCTCTGGGGAGAGAAAATAATAAAAAACTATGCGAGATAATTTTTAATAACCAAAGAAAATGTAGAACTATCATAGAGCCTGTAGCAATGCCTCAATACTGGTCATGTATTTTAGGAAAAAATGGAGGGCGCCATTTAAGAAAAATTGGCGAGTCTTTTTTCTACGGATGTACTGCAGGGAGAGATTTAGTTTATATAAAAGCTAATGGTGATGTATGGCCATGTCCTTTTATAGAAATCTCAGCTGGAAATGTAAGAGAAACTCCTTTTTCCAAAATATGGGGAAATTCGAAAATTTTTAGAAATCTTAGAGAAAGAAGAAAGTTTAAACTTAAAGGAAAATGTAAAAACTGTTCTTTTAATGAAATTTGTGGAGGTTGTAGAGGAAGAGCATGGGCGTTAAAAGGAGATTACCTGGAGGAAGATCCTTACTGTTTTCTCGATTTTGAAGTAGATTGAGCGTGTATCTTCAGGAAGGGAAAAAGACTTAAAAAGGAAAAAACAGAGGAGAGGATAATGGTGGTGCTCCTTCCAATATAATCAGCAAGGATTCCTCCGAGAAAGGTTAGAGAAATTGCGACATTTATTATCCCGTTGGTTATACCAATTGCAGTGCTTCTTTCCCTTTCCTCTGAAAACTCTGTTGAGGCACTCAATATAGAAACCCACATCAAATTCCATAAAGGCAAAACCCACAGTATTATCATCGGTATTCTGGGCAGAAAATTAAGCGCAAGGGTATTAAGGGGATAAATGAAAGATAGCAAAATCAGAACTTTTATTCCCCTGAATTTTTCAACAATTTTTCCCCATAAAGGACCTGCTATTGCACCCAGAATTGCGGGAAATGTTGCCCATATAACTCCATAGAAAAACTTTGATTTATCAAGAATCTCATAGAGCCTTATTGATAAAAGACCGTAGGCAAGAGTAATTCCTGCCTGGAGTATAAAAATTCCCGAAAGAAAGAACATGAACTCTCTTTTTATTTTTATTTTCTGGATTTTCGCACCCTTTTTAATTTCGGCGTGTTCTGGATAAAAAATGTAGAATAAAACCACTGACAAAAACCATATTATTCCTGCCATTAAATAGCCTGTTTTCATTCCTGCATCACCATACCTTGAAAAAATACCCATAACAAATCCAGCAGGAGCCCATCCAATAGCCTGGGCTGCTGTGAAAAATCCGAATGCCTGACTGTATTTTTTCTCAAAGGAGAAGGCTGTGTTTATAACAGGAAAGACCATTGAATAAAAGATACTTACAAGAGAAATAAAGATTAAAATTGCCCCTGTGCTTTTAGAAATCCCTATCAGAAAAACAAATACTCCTCCCAGACATCCTGTAAGCAGTATTATTTTTCTTGAAAAAATATCGGCAAGCCTTCCCCATAAAAAAGATGAAAGGGCAATAAATGCAGGAAGACTGTCAACCAGCATTATCTGAAAGTAATTTGCACCCAGGTCATAGAGCCTTGGTTTTAAAAGAATGTAGTATCCGCCATAGGCAAAATAAAAGGATGCAGAGCCCAGAAGATAAATAAAAAGCCAGTTCTTTCTCATAGCCTTATAAAGCGGATTATTATAAAGCTTTTATATTTAATGTTTCACGTGAAACATCCCTTTTGAAAATATATTGTTTTTGATAACCCTTTCTACTCTTTCACCGCCTCTGTCACCCCTGTGTTTGTTCTCATCTTCATACCCCATTCCCCTGACTTTTGTGGGGTCGTTTAGATTTTTGATGAGACAACTCGTGAATTTGAATTTTTTTTAAAACTTTGAGTATAATAAAGATATGGACATTGAGGAAATTAAAAAAATATTGAAAGAAAAAAAGGATTATTTAAAGATAAAATATGGTGTTAAAGAAATAGGGATTTTTGATTCTTATGTAAAAGGAGAAGAAAAAGAAAAAAGTGATATTGATATTCTTGTTGAATTTGAAAAACCCATAGGTTTGATCAAATTTATAGAACTTGAAAATTATCTTACTGACCTTTTCGGAATAAAAGTTGACCTTGGAATGAAATCTGCTTTAAAACCCAAAATAGGGGAGCACATTTCAAAAGAAGTAATTTATTTGTGAAAAGAGAGATAGAGAATTATATCAGGGATATAATAGATTCTATAAATAAGTCTTTAAAGTTTGTGGAAGGAATGAAATATGAAGACTTTGTAAAAGATGATAAAACTGTATTTGCTGTTATAAGAGCTCTTGAAATAATAGGAGAAGCTGTAAAAAATATTCCGATAGGTGTGCGCAACAAATATCCATTTATTCCTTGGCGTGAACTTGCAGGAATCAGAGATAAGTTGATTCATCAGTATTTTGGAGTTAAACTGGATGTTATTTGGAAAGCCGTGAAAGAAGAAATTCCGCCCTTGAAGATATTTTGGAAAAATTAAAAAATAATAATTAAATTTTTCACTTTTTCGAAAAAGTGAAATTTATTGTTAAAATTGTAATTTTTATCTTTATCCCCCCTTTGTAAAAACACTTCTAAAAATGGTATAATATTTAAAATGCCTTGTAATCTTTTTATATTTTATTATTTTCCTCCCCATGGAATGTCAGGGAGTGTGAGGGCAACTAAAATTGCAAAGTATCTTAAAGAGAAAATGGATTTTACTGTAATCTCTTCAAAAACAAAGCACTGGGTGTATGATGAAAGTCTTTTAAAGGAGGTTGAAAATATTCCTGTTATAAGAATTTTTGACCCTGCAGGACTTTTAATCGGAGGAAAGGTAAAAAGAAGAGAAGGAAAATTTAATTTTTTTACTGATTCTAAATTTTTGTGGAGATATTTTTCAGAAATTTATATAAAAAACAAGTTTAAAAAAATTGATTTTATATATGTTTCATCTCCTCCACCTTCTTCAATAATTCTTGGATATAAATTGAAAACCCGTTTTAATTCAAAACTGGTAATTGAACTAAGGGATGAATGGCTATCAAAAAATAAAAGAAAAGAAAAAGAATTGCTTGAAATTTTAAGAAATGCTGATGGAATTGTCTATTCCTATGAAGGTCTTAAGGAAAAATTTAAACTCCCGGGAGTTGTTGCTGAACATGGATATGAAAATAAGGTGAGAGATGAAAAAGTAAAAGGTGAAAAATTTAAGATTTTTTATGCAGGAAATTTAAAAAATGCAGAGGAGTTGTTTATAAGATTTATAAGACAAATTAAAGATTTGAAAGATATTGAGGTTCATTATGCAGGAATTTTGCCAGAAGATTTACCCGATGATGTAAAAAGTTTTATTAAATACCATGGATTTGTGCCCTATGAAAATCTTAAAGAATTTTTAAAATCAGCAAATCTTTTTTTGCTGGTATTTGATAAAATAGGTGAATACACAGCACCGAGCAGGTTTTTTGAATACGGGGGATATGATATACCGATTTTATGCATTGCTCCGAAAGGAATTTATCTTGAAAGACTTTTAAAGGAAAGAAATAAGGGATTTTATGTATCAAAGGATGAAATTGAAAAATGCATAGAAATAATAGAAAGTTTGAAAAAGAAGAAAATAAAAGTTCCCTTTACAGGTATAACTTGGAGGGAATGTGCTGAAATAATCTATGAATACATTAAAAACACCTGAAATTTCAATAATAACTGTTACATACAACAGCAGAAATGTTATTAAAAAGTTTTTAAAAGAGGTTAAGAAAATTGAAAATGCAGAAATAATAGTTGTTGACAATAATTCAAAGGATGGAACAAGAGAAATTTTAAAAAAAGAAAAAGGAATAAAGAAAATTTTTCTGAAAGGAAATTATGGTTATGCAAGGGCAAACAACATCGGCTTTAAAAAATCAAAAGGAGACATTATTCTTCTTTTAAATCCAGATTCCTATTCATTAAATTTTAACTTTAAAAAATTAAAGGAACTTATGAAGAATTACCAGATTCTTGCCCCCCTGCTTTTAAAAGACGGGAAAAATCCAGAGGATTCTATAAGAGAATTCCCCACGCTTTCAGGATTTATTTTACCCTTTTTATGGAAGAAAAAATTTGATTATTCAAAGGAGCAAATTGTTCCTCAGCCCATGTTTTCCGCAATTTTTATAAAAAGAGATTTGTTTGAAGAACTTGGGGGATTTGATGAGAGATTTTTTATATATTTCACGGATGTTGAATTTATGGAGAGATCAAAATTAAAAGGAGTAAGGGCATTTTTTACACCTGAAATTGTATTTTTCCATAAAAGAGGGAAAGGAGTTTTGAAAAGCAAGCGTATAATTTCGAGAAAATACCTTGACTGGGGTAAAGGAGCGAGTAAATATTTCTGGTTTTACAAACACTTATTTGAAAAAATCCTTTCGTTTCCTTTAATATGGATTTATACACTTGCAAGGTACATTTTTATAAGCATTTTATGATCGGTATAATAGTAAATCCCTATGCGGGCAATGGAAGGACAGTAAAAAAATTGCCCTTTATTAAAAAATGGCTTGATGATAAAAAGGTGAAGTATGAGGTGGCAATAACAAATAGCAGGGATGAGGGAAAGAAGAAATTTCTTGAATTCCTTGAAAAATTTGAAAGGGTTATTTTTGTTGGAGGAGATGGAACCTTAAATTCAGCTTTACAGGCTGGAATTAAAAGAAAAATAAACAAAGTAATAGGCATGGTTCCCCTTGGCTCTGGAAATGATTTTACAAGAGGTATTTTTGAGAAAAAACTTTCCTTTGAACAAAAACTTGAAAAGGCATTTTTTGGAAAACCAAAAGAAATAGATGCCGGCGTCCTGGAAGCAAAGAATAAAAAATTTATATTTTTAAACGGGTGCGGTTTTGGAATAGATTCTCAGACAGCAAAAAAATCAGAGGAGTTAAAAATTTTTAAAGGAATTTTAAGATACTTAATTTCACTATTTTTTGTTCTGAAAAAATTCGAGCCAATATCTTTAAAAATAAACTCTCATGATTTTAAATACGAAGGTGAGGTTACATTAATAACTTTTGGAAACGGAAAATATGTTGGTGGTGGATTTAAATTAACTCCTCTTGCAGACCCATCCGATGGAAAACTTGATGTTTCCATAATAAAAAGATTATCAAAATTTCAGATTTTGCAAAAACTTCCAAAGGCAATAATGGGAACTCATATAAATGACCCCTATTGCATATACGGGTATTTCGGAAATCCTGTTGAAATTAAAGGAAAGGGCAATTATATTTTTCATCTTGATGGCGAGATATATGAGGTTAAAGAAAACAAAGTTTTTATAAAGATAAAAAAGAAATTTTTTAAATTTTCAATTTAAAAGGAGGTCTTTATGAAATTAAAAAAAGTGCTGGGAGAAAAAATTGCCCTGAGAATAAAAGAGGCAAAGGAATTCAGAGATAAATACGGTGAAACCGTGGTATCCCAGGTAACCGTGAATCAGATATTCAGAGGGATAAGAGGTGTGAAGTGTATGATATGGGAAGGCTCCTATGTTGACCCCCAGAAAGGAGTTCTTTTCAGAGGTTATTCAATTCCAGAATTAAGGGAAAAACTTCCAAAGGTGAAGGAAGAGCCGCTTCCTGAAGGTCTTCTTTATCTTCTTCTCACAGGTGAACTTCCTACCGAGGAGGATGTTAAGGAAATAAAAGAAGAACTCGCAAAAAGAATGGAAGTGCCTGATTATGCCTTTGAAGTAATAAAGACCATGCCAGAGGATACCGCTCCAATGGCTCTTTTCTCAATGGCAATTCTTTCTCTGCAAAAACTTTCAAGATTTGCAAAGGCTTATGATGAGGGTATCGCAAAGAATGTATACTGGGAATATACTCTTGAGGATATGCTGGATTTGATAGCAAAGCTTCCTGTTATATCAGCCTTTATTTATAGAAGGCTTTATAAAGATGCAAAGCCAATTCCACCTGACCCGGGTCTTGACTGGGCAGCAAACCTTGCCCATATGATGGGGTATGACAATGAGGAAGTGTATGAACTCATGAGACTCTACCTTGTTTTGCATGCGGACCATGAAGGCGGCAATGTTTCAGCCCACACAGGACATCTTGTTGCATCAGCCCTCTCAGATGTTTATTATGCCTTTTCAGCCGCAATGAACGGACTTGCAGGACCTCTTCACGGAAGAGCTAATATGGGTGTAATGAAATGGATTCTGGAAATGAAGGATAAATTCGGTGGAATTCCAGACGAAAAGCAGGTTGAAGAGTACTGCTGGGAAACTTTAAATAAAGGTGAGGTAATTCCCGGATACGGACATGCTGTTTTAAGGGTAACAGACCCCAGGTACACCGCTTTCAGGGAATTTGCATTAAAATACATGCCCGATGACGAAATTTTCAAAATCGTTGATATGCTTTTTAAAGTTGTTCCCCCGATTTTAAAACAACTCGGTAAGGTTGCAGACCCATATCCCAATGTTGATGCTCATTCAGGATGTCTTTTATATCATTATGGAATTACAGAGTTCCCCTTTTATACAGTGTTCTTTGGAATTTCAAGAGCCCTTGGAATAATTTCACAGCTTGTATGGGACAGGGCATTTGGTTTTGCAATTGAAAGGCCAAAGTCTGTAACCCTTGAATGGCTTAAAGAAAATGTAGGCAAGTCTTGACATAAATAAAGAAATAATTTTATAATTAAAACACTTTTTAACACAGGGGTTTAAAAACCGGATAAAAATAAAAGGAGGTAAAAGGAATGAATGTAATGGAAACACTGAAGGAAATTATTGTAGAAGAACTCGATGTAACACCCGAACAGGTAACACCTGAGGCGAGGTTTCAGGAAGACCTGGGTGCAGACTCCCTTGATGTTGTTGAGTTAATAATGAAGATAGAAGAGAAATTCGGAATAGAGGTTCCTGATACTGATGCAGAAAAGATAAGAACTGTTCAGGATGCTGTAAAATATATAGAGGAAAAACTTAAAAAATAATATGCAAAAAAGACGTGTTGTAGTTACAGGTATAGGTATTCTATCGTCTCTTGGTAGAACAAAAGAAGAGACATTCAAGAATCTCATTGATGGTAAAAATGGAATATTTCATATAGAGAGGTTTGATGCGAGCAAGTTTTCTGTGAGAATAGCAGGTGAAATAAAGAATTTTGACCCTTCTGAAAGACTTGATAAAAAAGAACTTAAAAGAAATGATAAATACACGATTTATGCACTCTGGGCAACTGAAGAGGCTCTAAATGATGCCGGGATTTTAAATAAAAATCCCTATGACCCTTATAAAATCGGAACCATAATTTCCTCAGGCATAGGAGGACTTGAAACTCTTGAAAAGGAAAAAGAGATAGGGCTTTCAAAAGGATATGACAGGGTATCCCCTTTTCTTGTTCCCATGATGATAGCAGATATTGCATCAGGTGTGATTTCAATGAAGTATAAATTTAAGGGACCAAACTACTGCATAGTTTCAGCATGTGCCTCATCTGCTCATGCTCTTGGAGAGGCATTTAAAATAATTCAAAGGGGTGATGCTGATTGTATAATTGTGGGAGGCTCTGAGGCACCCATAACCCCTCTATCACTTGCAGGTTTTGCAAATATGAGGGCTCTTTCTACAAGAAATGACGAGCCTGATAAAGCATCAAGACCCTTTGATAAGGAAAGAGACGGATTTGTAATGGGAGAAGGATGTGCGGTTCTTGTGCTTGAAGAGATGAACTCTGCACTTGAAAGAGGTGCAAATATATATGCTGAAATTGCAGGATACGGAGCAACCGCTGACGCATACCATATAACCGCTCCCTGTGAGGACGGTGAGGGAGCATATTTCGCAATGAAAAAGGCTGTGGATGATGCAGGGATTTCAATTGATGAAATAGATTACATAAATGCTCACGGGACAGCAACTCCAAGAGGAGATGTGGCAGAAACAATGGCAATAAAAAGACTTTTAGGAGAAAGAGCATATAAGGTTCCTGTAAATGCGACAAAATCCCTTGTCGGGCATCTTCTTGGAGGTGCAGGTGCTCTGGAAGCATCGGTAACAGCCTTAAGTATCAAGGAAGGGATAATTCATCCAACAAGAAATCTTGAAGTTCCTGACCCTGAATGCGACCTGGATTATGTTAAGGAGGGAGCAAGGAACATTAACATAAGATACGCGCTATCAAACTCCTTTGGTTTTGGGGGGCATAATGCTTCCCTTTTATTTAAAAAATTTGAGGTGAAATGATGAAAGAAGATAGAAAGAAAGCCATTGAGATTGCACTGAAACAGATAGAAAAGCAGTATGGCAAGGGAAGTATAATGAAATTAGGAGAAGCAAAGGTTGAAAAAATACCTGTTATACCAACAGGTTCAATAGGCCTTGATATTGCTCTTGGAGTGGGTGGATATCCAAGGGGAAGGATAGTAGAGATATTCGGACCCGAGGCATCAGGGAAAACAACGCTTGCTCTTCATTCAATTGCAGAGGTTCAGAGAGGAGGAGGCACTGCCCTTTTCATAGATGCAGAACATGCACTTGACCCGAATTATGCTGAAAAAGTTGGTGTTAATGTGGACGAGCTTTATATATCACAGCCCGATACCGGAGAGCAGGCCCTTGAAATTGCAGAAAGTATGGTAAGGAGCGGAGCAATAGACTTGATAGTTGTTGACTCTGTTGCTGCACTTGTCCCAAAAGCAGAGATAGAGGGAGAAATGGGAAATTCCCATATAGGACTTCAGGCAAGACTTATGTCACAGGCTATGAGAAAACTTGCAGGTGTTCTGTCAAAATCAAAGACATGTGCCATATTTGTAAATCAGGTAAGGCATAAAATAGGTGTATTATTCGGTTCTCCTGAAACAACTCCCGGTGGTCTTGCTTTGAAATTTCACGCGTCAGTAAGGCTTGATATAAGAAGGATATCCACAATTAAGGCAGGTGATGAAAACATAGGAAGCAGAGTCAAGGTCAAGGTTGTGAAAAACAAACTTGCGCCACCTTTTAAAACTACAGAATTTGATATTCTTTTTGGACAGGGGATTTCAAAAGAAGGTGAGATTATAGATATGGGTTTAAAGCAAGGGGTGATAGAAAGAGCAGGAACATGGTATTCCTATAAGAATCAGCAGTTGGGTCAGGGAAGAGACAATGCAAGAAAATTTCTTGAGGAAAATAAAGAACTTGCAAGGGAAATAGAACTTGAGATAAAGAAAAAAATGGGGATAATAAAAGAAGAGAAAAAAGAAGAAAGCAAGAAAGAAGCCTCAAAAAGTTAAATTCTTTTTAATTTAAATTTATTTTAATCTAAAAACCTTTTTGCTTTATAATTAATTTCTGAATTTGAAAAGGAGTGAGGAGTGCCTTTTGAAAAAGCAGTATTTGCAGGTGGCCATTTCTGGTATATGCAGGAAGTTTTTGAAAAACTTCCGGGAGTAAAGGAAGTTATAGCAGGTTATACGGGTGGAAATACGAAGAATCCAACACATGAGCAAGTTTTAAGTGGAGCAACCGGACATTATGAAGCTGTTATGGTAATATATGACTCGAAAAAAATTCCTTACAAAAAGTGTCTGAATGTTTTCTGGAAAAATATTGACCCAACCGATTACAGGGGGCAGTTTGCAGATAGAGGAACTCAATACAGAACCGCAATATTTTATCTCAATAAAGAGCAAAAAAGACTTGCCTTTAAATCAAAAGAAGAGATTGAAAAGAGCGATATATTTTTAGAGCCGATTGCCACCGAGATTCTGAAAGCAAGCCCTTTCTATCCTGCTGAGGAGTACCATCAGGGTTATTACAAAAAATGTCCGATGAGATACAGAACCTATAAATTCCATTCAGGAAGGGGGAAACTTTTAAAAAAGCTGTGGAAAAAAAGATAAATTGCTTTGTATAAATTCAATTAAAAAGTTATATCTCCTTCAAAGACTTGAAATTTCGCATTGTTTTCTCGTATAATTTATAATATTTAAAACTCCCCGGTAGCTCAACAGGTAGAGCGGTGGGCTGTTAACCCATAGGCTGCTGGTTCGAGTCCAGCCCGGGGAGCCAGAATTTTCTGCTACGAACTTGTTTTAAGGAGGTAAAATCGTAGAAGAATGGATTGAGAATGACATGTTGGGACTGATGCGACAGCTCGGCATTGTGCCACCGCCTGGGCGGCCAGGAAGGTAATATTCTACCTTCCTGAGAAGTAGGGCAGAAAGTAGGTCAAGGATGATTGCCGCCACATCGCCTAACACAGCATATACGGCTCACTTCGTTCGCCCAAATTTCGGCTACGCCGAAACTTCGTATATGCTGGAAACGTTATATGACATTCTGCCCCCTCGCCGTATCAGAAAATATAAAAATATAGGAATAATTGTAAGTTATGGAGGTTAAAAAAATGTCAACAATTGAAGAAATACTCAAATCAAAGAAAAAAACTAAAGAAACAGTTGAACTCCTGGCTGAAGCATTTAAAAGAGATAAGAAACTAATCGATGAGATTATTCAATGCTTTAAAGATGGAACTACTGCTGAAAAAGGTAACTGTATGGAAGCGATAGAATATGTTACTAAAGAAAATCCAGAATTTGCTGAAGATTGCCTTGATTTCGTTATCGAACATATCAACGACAAAGCTCCGAGGGTGAAATGGGAAATAGCAGAAAGTAAACGCCAAGGCAAAGGCATATTAGGAATTCGACTGAAAGGTAGCTATGGTGCAGTTCCAGATGGTATTCCTTCAAATGCTGTAGGGGATTGGCAACCTGACAAATTTGCGGGATGGATTGAATGGGCATATAAACAATCACTTAAAGGAGAGTCGAAATGAGTTGGTTATATGAATCAAGCAAGATAGTAAGACATAAAGTATTTATTAGTTATTATCATAAAGAAGATGAAAACTATAAGAAGAAATTTGAGGAATTATTTGATGACCTATTCATAAATAAATCAGTTAATCCTGGAGATATAGATTCAGATAACAGTGATGAATATATTAAGCAGTTGATTCAAAAAGAATATATTGATGATGCATCTGTTTTGGTGGTTTTGGTAGGACCTAATACCTATGGACGAAAGCACATAGATTGGGAAATATCAGCGGCATTGAATAAGAAGGTGGGAGGTTATTCTGGATTGTTAGGAATTTGTCTACCGACTCATCCTGACTATGGTAAGGATAAGTATAATCCTGACATAGTTCCTCCAAGATTAGTAGATAATATCAAATCTGGGTATGCCAAGTTTTATGACTGGACAACAGATAGAAATAAAATCAAGAAATGGGTTGAAGAGGCTTTTCAAAATAGAATTAATAAATCTGATAAAATTGATAACTCAAGAGAGCAATTTAGGTACAATAGGAGCGGAGAATAAATGGACCTTATAAAAATCTGGTTTGACAGCAATTTAAACCTTCAAATATTCATAAACAAATGGTTTGTAGTACTCGTTTTTATAGCGATTATATTGTGGCTACTTTATATAAAATTTTTTAAGCACATAAAGGGAGGCACATTTGAAATTGATGAGGCTGAAATTGGAATTGGTAATCAGAAAATAAAGATAAGACCAAACTATGAAGATATGCAAATTGCATATAAATTATGGGTTGAATTAAGTACAAGAAAGATAGGGTTACCCATAGATTTTGAGAACGATGTAATAGTTGAAGTTTATAATTCTTGGTATGATTTCTTTAGGTTAACTAGAGAATTAATAAAAGATATTCCTGTTTCTAAGATTAGAAAGAATAAAAGTACGAGGAAGCTGGTCGATGTTGCAATTGATGTGTTAAATGAAGGATTGCGTCCACATTTAACTCTGTGGCAAGCAAAATTTAGGAGATGGTATGAAATAGAATCCCAAAAAGATGAGAACCGCAATATAACTCCTCAAGATCTACAGAAGAAATTTCCTGACTTTGATCGATTGACTCGAGAAATGCAGGAGGTTAACCAAAAGCTGACAAAGTATAGACAGAAGTTGAAAGAAATAGCAATGGAATCTTAAAAATAAAGAGGAGATGTTATGACAAAAGAACAAAAATTTTACAACGCCCTGAAAGATATATTTGTAGGAGCGAAGGTAGAAGGTGAGTCTGGTTATATCAATTTAATGCGAATTAAATCAAGATACTATGAGAAGGGAGTGTTTCCTAAACTTCAAGAGGATATTAAAAAGGCAATAGAACCATTCCCCGAGTTTAAAGAGGAACTCTTTGATAAACTCTATACCTTCTTTCAGCGGTATTTTTCTGAAAGTGGGTCTATTTATTTTAGATATACGCCTATCCATCAGAATATTTATGAAAAGGTTTATACCGATGATAAGGATGTAATTCTTTTCTGGAAAACCCACATGCTCTATTATGTCAAAACGGATAGACTATTTAAGAATCTTGAGGTTGATGTAGATGGGTATAAGTTTTTCTTCGATGTCTCTACCTTGGAGCATAAAAAGGCAAATGAAAAAAGAGAGATAATTTTTGAATTTAAGGAGAAAAGAAAGGATGGAATTCCTGTATTTAATGTTTCCTATTCTGAAAGAGGGAAGAAAACAAAGATAGACGATATTTTAAAGTCTCTAAAGAAAGAGGATATAGAAATAACCGAAGATATTCTGGAGAGAGCATTCAGGGTTTTTGAAAAACAAAGTGAGGTCGATTATTTCATAAACAAAAATGCTAAGGAATTTTTAAGGGAACAATTTAATATCTGGCTTTATCAATATGTATTTTCTGGTGAAAGTGAATGGACAGAAAAAAGGATAAAGCAGCTTCAGGTTTTAAGGGATATTGCTTTTAAGATTATTGATTTTATTTCTCAGTTTGAAGATGAGTTAGTAAGGATATGGAATAAACCCAAATTTGTTTTGAATTCTAACTATGTGATAACACTTGATAGAATTGCTGAAAGGGATAAAGAACTAAAACTCATAGAAAAGATATTGAAACACAGGAATTTCAATGACCAAGTAAAGGAATGGAAGGAATTAGGGATTGTAGATAGTAGTTTCAAGAAAAGCAAAATAATTGAAAATGATTTAACAGGCAAGCATCTAAACAAGGACTATAAGCACTTACCTATTGATACCCGCTATTTCAAGGACCTGGAACTTGAGATTTTAAAATTGTTTGATGATTTAGATAATTCCTTAGACGGCTGGCTTATAAAGAGTGAGAATTATCAGGCATTGAATACAATTTTACCGAAGTTTAAAGAAAGGGTGCAAACAATTTATATTGACCCTCCGTTTAAAACGGGAAAGGACTTCTTTTATAAAGATAAATTTCAGGATAGCAGCTGGATTACTTTGATGGAAAATAGACTTGATTTAGCCAAGAATTTTTTGGACCCAAAAGGAACAATCTTTATTCATCTTGATTGGAATGCTAATTATCTCGGACGGCATTTGTTAGAGAAATTGTTTCCTAATTTGACAGAGATAGTATGGAATACGAATGCTACGAAAGACGAAGAGGCAGGATTGTTTAGTTATAAGAGTTTTGGGGAAAAATTTGTAAGACAACACGATACAATATTTCAAGCCTCAAAGACTGATGATTTTAAATTCATAAAATTATGGAAACCTAACAGGAGGACTACCAATTTAGAGATAGGATGGTTAGATTTAATCTCCTATCCAAATAAACCCAATCCACAGAAAATTAATGATTATGACTTTTTTATAGAAAAGTATGATGAAGAAGGTATTTTAAACTTGGAGAAGCAAGAAGTAGAAGAAAAGATTTTCCCATTAGGAGATATATGGAATGATATTTATTCTTTTACACAATCAGAACTAAGAACGAGTGAAAATGTGAGCTATGACACACAGAAACCAGAAAATCTCTTAAGAAGAATTATTCAATCTACATCAGAAAAAGGGGACATTATTATGGATTTCTTTGCAGGCTCTGGAACTACCATTACAGTCTCTCACAAATTAAAGAGAAAATGGATTGGCGTAGAGGTGGCCGACTGTTTTAATGAATTTTATTTTGACGATAACGAACAGAAATTGGGATTACTCGGAAGGATGAAAATAGTTTTAAGAGGAGATAAGGAATTTATTGCAGTTGATAAAAAGAGAAGGTCTCATTTGAGTAAACAAATAAACTGGCAAGGCGGTGGCTTCTTTAAGTATTATGAACTTGAACAATACGAAGACACCTTAAGAAAAGTAAAATACGAAGATTCAGATCTTTTCGATAATCCCTATCAAGATCCTTACAACCAGTATGTCTTTATGAAAGATTTAAAGATGCTTGAGGCGTTGGAGATTGATTATGAAAATAATAAAGTAAAAGTAGACCTCTCAAAGCTCTATCCAAATATTGATATACCAGAAACTTTATCGAATTTGCTTGGCAGGTGGATAAAGAAAATCACTTCGGATTTCGTTGAATTTGAAAACGGTGAAAAGATAGACCTTAAGAATTTAGATTATAAACTTATTAAACCTTTAATATGGTGGTAATATGGTGACAGTCTTTTTACAGGACATTATAGAAGATATAAGTACAGGTAATCTTCCGTATAACTGGAATTCTTTTGATCTTAAGAATTTTTCAAAAGATAAATTACTTTGGGATTTTCAGCAAAAAGCAGTGGAGAATGCTATCAAGGTATTATGGAAATACTACGAAGATTTTGTAGATTTTCAGAATGGTGAAAAGTTAGAAGTCAATCAGGAAAGAAAAAAGAAATTATTTGAGTGGTATAAAGATAATGGTTTGGAGGAAGATTTAGATATAAGATTAGATAAGCGAAACAGAAAGATATATGATTTGCTTATTGAATATTACTCCTCTCAAGATGGAAAGGTTCCTTATTGGAATTATATTAATCGTATGTCATTCTGGATGGCGACGGGAAGTGGTAAGACCCTTGTTATCATCAAACTTATTCAGATCTTAAAACAGCTTATGGAGAGGGGTGAAATTCCTGAATACGATATTTTATTTTTAACCCATAGAGACGATTTGATTGAGCAATTCAAAAGGATGGTGGATGAGGTTAATTATGCAAATACAGATAAAATTGAACTTCAGGAACTCAAAGAATATCCAGAGGTTAAAAGACAAAAGTCATTGTTTGGAGTATCTGTCTTTTATTATAAGTCCTTAAATATAGTAGATGAACAGGGAAATCTAAGAGTTGATTTTAGAAACTATGATAATGGTGGTAAGTGGTACATATTTCTTGATGAAGCCCACAAAGGAGATAAAGAATTTTCAAAAAGTCAGCATATTTATTCGATTCTTTCAAGAAACGGATTCCTTTTCAATTTTTCTGCCACTTTCATTGATCCACGAGACATTATAACTTCGGCTTTTGAATTTAATCTTGCCTCTTTTATTAAGTCTGGCTATGGAAAACATATTAGCATCTTAGAACAGGAAATAAGAGCATTTAGAGAAAATGAGGATTATAGTGACGAGGAAAAACAAAAGATAGTTTTAAAATCCCTAATTCTTTTAACTTACCTAAAGAAGTTTTACAAAAAAATAACTAAGATTGGAAAAGAACTTTATCATAATCCCCTACTTTTAACTCTTGTTAATTCTATCAACACAGTTGACGCGGATTTGAAACTCTTTTTCAGAGAACTTGAAAAGATTGGAAAAGGCAATATTATGATGAATGTTTTTAAACAGTCATTAAACGAGCTCTGGGAAGAATTAAAACAAGAACCTGAATTCGTTTTTGAAGATGGAAGAAGAATAAGAATCAATAAAAATGTCTTCAAGAGTATCACATTGAAAGATATATGGAAGTATGTTTACAATTCTGATAGCCCGGGTGAAATTGAAATTTCTTTTAGGCCGTCAGATAAAAAACAGGTTGCCTTTAAACTTACTACATCTGATAAACACTTTGCTTTAAGTAAAACTGGAGACATACCAAGCTGGTTGAAAGAAGAATTAGGAAGATTCAATGTAAATCATCAGTTTGAGGAGGAAGGATTCTTTGAAAGAATAAATCAGGAGAACTCACCGATTAATATTTTAATGGGGTCCCGTGCTTTTTACGAGGGATGGGATTCTAATAGACCAAACATTATAAACTTTATCAACATTGGTACAGGGACTGACGCTAAGAAATTCATTCTGCAGTCTATTGGAAGAGGTATAAGAATTGAACCGATTGCTAATAAAAGACGAAGGTTAATAGAACTCCATAATAACAAAGATGTAGATGATGATCTATTTGGCAGAATAAAAGATAATGTCTTGCCTTTAGAAACATTGTTTGTTTTTGGCACAAATAGAAATGCTTTGCTTACAGTTATCAAGGAGCTTAAACAAGAGAAAAAAGAAAAAGGTCAACAAATTTCCCTTTTTGTAAATAAGTGTGCTGAAAAACAAACACTTTTAATACCCGTGTATAAATTGGCAGATTATCCCCTAATGAAGAAACGAGGATTAGCTAAGTTTGATATTTCAAAGGCAGATTTCAAAATCCTAAAGAAATATTCTGAATATATCGAGGATGATAGACTTTTTCTTGTGGTGTATGATACCACACCAGAGAAAGTTAAGGTCCTAAGAGAAACCTTATACAATCCAGATCAGTATTACAAATATGAGGGACGAAGTTTTAAGAATATCAATATATTTGTTCAAAGATTATTTGATTACTTCAGTGTAACCCCGGAAGAACTAAAAGAATTTAAAGAATTAGATGAAGAAATAAAGCATTTTAGAAATATCAAGGTTTATCTGAAAGATATTGATGAAATTCGCAGAAGAATTGAGACAGTAAAAGATTATCCATCAAAGATAAAAGAATTACAAAAACAGTATGGCAAAATACCACAAGAGGAATACGACAGGAAAAGGGAAAAAATAAGAAAAGAGGTAATTTTTGAGAGTGATCATAAAAAAATTAGGATTAAATATGTTGCCAATCACTATTATCTTCCACTTATTTTATCTGATGAAGAAAAGATAGATTACATCAAGCATATAATTAAAACTCAAAGTGAAGTAAATTTTGTAAATGACTTAGAACAATATTTAAATGAAACTGGAAATAAGTTCAATGAGTTTGATTGGTGGCTTTTTAGTAAATTAGATGAATCCCTTGATGAAGTTTATATCCCTTACTATAATCCTGACACAAATAGAATCAGCAAGTTTAACCCAGATTTTATTTTCTGGTTAAGAAGAGGTAATAACTACTCCATTGTTTTTATTGACCCAAAAGGAACAAAGCATACGGATTATATGCATAAAGTGGATGGATACAAAATGATTTTTGAAGAGAATGGTGGCAAAAGGAAAGTTTTTGAGCTCGGAAGTCTGAGAGGAATGGTTTATGTATTTTTGCGAACTGATGATATAAACCGACTTCCCCAAAATGGTTATAGGAAATACTGGTTTGATAATATTGATAATGTATTGACTAGGATACTGAAAGAGATGGGATGAGTGATAAAAAGCTCATGGTGGTGGACATCATATAAATTAACAAAAGGAAAAATGTATGGCATATAAAGTTTTTATTAGTCACAGCACACCAAGCCAAAAGCTTATATATTATCTGGCACAACTGCTTAATGAAAAAGGAATTGAGGTTTTTATTGCAGAATGGCGTTTATCCCCCGGAGTAGATCTAAGAACAAAAGTATTCCCTCAAATAGACGCTTCTGATTGTGTTATCGCCCTTTTGACAAAAGAAGGAGTAAGATCAGAATGGGTAAATCAAGAACTGGGATACGCTTATAAAGCTCAGAAGATGATTATTCCCATAGTTGAGGAAGGTGTCCAGATCAAGGGAATATTAGAGACAAAGGAATATATTCCTTTTAATCGTTATAACCCTGAATCAATATATAGAGCCATGAACATAATTGGAGATTACATTCATAAGCTAAAGTTACAGAAGGAAAAGCAAGATCAGGTATTGCTTATCGGAGGATTAGCGCTCTTGGCTCTTTTAGTTTTGGGAGGAGGAAAAGGAAATGGATAACACAAAGCCACCTTATCATAAAATAAAAAGTCTGGAAGTCAAAGGTGGATTTCTGGATGGAATGAAAATTGAGTTTGACGATAACCTCAATTGTCTTATTGGTGGAAGAGGAACAGGTAAAACAACAGTGATTGAATTTATTCGTTATGCTCTCGGTAAGATGCCAGATAGACAGATCTCCTCTTCTCAATACCGGTCTATTGATAGGTTAATCAGGAATAATCTGGGAAGTGGACGATTGAGATTGGAAATAGAGACTCTGAACGGACTTTCATATACGATTGAAAGAACGCTCGATGAAGAAATGCTTATTTTTGATGAGAAAGGTAATCCTACAAATATTTCGTTAGATAAAGGAATTTTATTCAACGCGGAGATTTATAGTCAGAATGAAATTGAGGATATTGCTAATGATCCATAC